>JAESFI010000093.1_pt1 | contig 98846 bp, 82 predicted proteins | sample 9269361 | NCBI WGS metagenome assembly JAESFI01 (sample SAMN14504119, study PRJNA617095) | algae metagenome | isolation source: Brasilonema angustatum HA4187-MV1 and co-occurring heterotrophs from moss... | place: USA: Manoa Valley, Honolulu, Hawaii | collected 2009-07-20
GCCCGGCCCGTTGGCCACTGGCGTGGTGAGAAGAGGTTGTTAAGAGCTTCTCGATGTTTGGGAGTGCAAAGGTAGTGCTTTGTTTCCCGGTTGTCAAGTAAAAGTTAAAATATTTTTTCTACCTGAGGTTCAGAACGTTACGCATAAATAGCTGATGATCAGCGTGTTACTTGTTACTTCTGCCCTGTTTCTTTCGATTTGGGACTGCAAAGGTAGGGGGCCAAACTGGGTTTGTCAAGGGGTGGTTTAAAAATAGTGGGGGGGCTGCCCAGGGATTCTCCGGTAAGCCCCCTAGAATCAACTACTTATCATCTGTAAAAAATTTTAAACTTTTTTTAGAAGACCTTTATGTAACTGCTACGTTACAGTTAAGCGCCTTGACAACGAGAAAAATGCGACCTCAATGCGTTATATTGCATCTTTCTTTTGTCTCATCTTATGTGTGAGACTATATACATAATGAAAATATTACACACTGCTGATTGGCATATTGGCAAACGATTACAGGATTTTCAGCGATTACAGGAACAGAAGGATGTGCTGGCTGAAATTGTTCAGGTAGCCGAGCGTGAAGATGTTGACTTGGTACTTGTGGCCGGGGATTTGTTTGATACGTTTAATCCCGATCCGCAGGCCGAGGACTTATTATATAGCACGCTTAAGGAGTTAACATCGGGTGGACGTCGTACGGTGGTTGCCATTGCTGGTAATCATGATAACCCTGATCGTATCGAAGCGCAGGACCATTTTGGCCGGGAGTGTGGGATTATTTTCGCGGGTTTTCCACAAACTGAAGTCCGATCACACTCACTGAGCTGTGAAGCAAAACTACTTCGGGCAGCTCCAGGCTTTATAGAATTGAAGTTACCCCGGCATAATGCGCCAGTTCGAATTATAGTAACGCCCTACGCCAACGAAAATCGGATGCGGTCCTATTTTGGGTCGACCAGTCTGGATGATGAACTTCGGCAAAGCTTGAAGGGTCATTGGGGAACGCTTGCCGATACTTATATGGATAAAAAGGGGATCAACTTATTAATTGCCCATTTATTCGTAATGAAGCGGGGCGGGGAGCAACCCGAAGAGTCAGACGATGAACGGAGCATTCTGCAAGTTGGTGGCGCGTCGATGGTCTATACTGACATGATTCCTTCTCAAATTCAGTACGCAGCATTGGGACATTTGCACCGGTATCAGCAAATGGATGGTGGTCCTTGTCCAGTAGTATATAGTAGTAGCCCGTTAGCTTACAGTTTCGCAGAGGCTGATCAGCAGAAATATGTTGTCTTGATTGAAGCTGACCCGAAAAAAGCGGCTGTGGTTACACCCATTCCACTACAAACTGGTAAGCGACTTCTACGTCCACGATTTAAGCAAGTAGCCGAAGCGGTAGATTGGTTAACGCAAAACCCAAACTGTTATGCTGAAATCACGTTACAAACGACGACCTATCTGACCAGTGAAGAGCGTCGGCAGCTCCAGCAAGCGCATAATTCGTTAGTGACTATTATACCTGATGTGCGAGCGGTCGAGGAAACCGAGGAAGAAACAGCACCGGTAATTGACCTAACCCAGAGTATGGAAACGCTGTTTGCAAGCTACTTTAAAAATAGAAATAAAGGGCAGCAGCCTAATGAGCGGCTACAGCAATTATTTAAAGAGATTTTAGCAACTGAACCCGAATGATACCCATTAAACTGTCGATTCAAGGTCTTTATTCGTACCAAGAATTACAGGAAATAGATTTTCAGCGACTTATCGGAGCGAGTGTTTTTGGCATTTTCGGTAAAGTTGGTAGTGGTAAAACTTCTCTTCTTGAAGCTATTAGCTTTGCCTTATACGGCAAGACCGAACGCCTGAATGATCAGGATAAGCGCGCTTATAACATGATGAATCTGAAATCGAAGCACTTGAAAATAGACTTCGAATTTCAGGCTGGCCCCGAACAACAGCTATATAAGTTCATCTATGAAGCGAAGCGGCACCCAAAAAAACACCACGAAATAAATCCTGGCGAGCGTCGAATGTTTATTCGGCAGGAGGCTGACTGGCATCCGATTGGGAATGAGAAAGAAGATATTGGCGTATTAGCGAAACAGATTCTTGGGTTAGACTACGAGAATTTCAAGCGTACAATCATTATCCCCCAAAACCAGTTTCGGGAATTCCTGGATCTTAGCCCGACTGAGCGGACGAAGATGATGAATCAACTGTTCAAACTGGAACAGTATGACCTGGCCGGACGCGTCAGCAAACTTAACAAAGCGAATGACGATCAATTAGCCGAACTACGCGGACGGCTTTCGCCACTGGAAACTGTAACGCCGGAAGCTATTGAACAGGCTAAGGCTTCTATAGAAACAATTCAACAACAATTGGCTGAAACGGCTGCTCAAATCGGGCAGTTGGAACCTGTTGAGCAACAACTACTGCATTTACAGAAACAGCATAATTCGTTGATTTGGGCGCGTGATGAGTTAGCGGAATGGTTGGCGCAGGAGCCAACATTCCGAAAAATTGAGCGCGACATCACTCAGTACGAACGGTGTCGATTGCTATTTCAGTCAGATTTTGCAACGCTGGACAAGTTACAGAATCGACATACTGATTTGACTGACACGTTACAAAAAGCGCAGCGTCAACTAGATGTACTTGAGGTACAGCTTCCTGCATTAGCAGCGACTTATATGTCGGCGAAAGCTGCTTACGAAGGGCGCGATGTGCTCCAGAAACAGATTGATGAGCTAGACACAGCGCAGCAAATCAGAACTTTACAGGATTCCATTGAGCGATTAACTAAAAATAAGACCGCTCTTGAATCGCAGGTGAAAGCTCAAAAGGATCAGATCGATACCTATAAAGCTGCACGCAAAAATCAGCAGATAAGTATTGACCGACTGTTCGGCCAGGAATCGAATCTGGAACGGTTATATAAAATACAGAATTGGTTTGGCGTCTATAAACAACTCAGAAAGCAGGCAGACCATCTTGAGGAACAACTTGATCAATATGATGCTAAAGTAGCTCAACTCAAGCAGCAAAAAGTAACTTCACTAGTAGGTTTCCCGGCTGAATGGGGGGAATTAACCCTAAAAACGCTGCCTAACACAATAGATCAGGCGCTCGAACAATTAAAGGGAATTCGGCAGCAGCGTGAGAATACTTATCAAGGAGTATTGCTTAAACTTGAGTTGCAGCGTTATGCCGAAAGCCTGACGAATGGAATGCCCTGCCCCTTATGTGGGTCGGAGCATCATCCGGCTAAGCACAGCGATGGCACAACTCAGGCAGAAGTAGAAAAGGTCGAGGAACAACTCGAAAAGGTCAAGCAGCGGATTGAAGACACATCAACACTGCAATTAACTATAAAAGGGCTGGAAACTGAGCTACGGGCTGTTCTCGATAATATAAAACGGTTTACTAATGACCGAGCAGAGGTAGTTCAGCAGCTCACAGCGCACCAGGATCTGTTTATCTGGCCAGAGTTTACCAGTGATCAGGAAGAGGCTGTAACAGCAGCAATTCAGAAGGAGGGGAATCATTTACAAGAACTTCAGGACGCCCAGAAAGCGGTGCGTGAACTAAATAAGCAAATTGAGGAAGCAGAGTCTGCGCTTGGGGAAAATAATCAGGCGTTGGCTACTGTAACGAATGATATAGCGGGGTTAAACGGTCAGCTAACACTTCAAATTGAATCGCTGGAACATTATAAACTTGCTGAGATATCGCAGTGGAATCTAGGTCATATCAATGATTTACGGGATTCGCTAACTCGTCAACACCTGCAAACTAAAACCGATTTCGATGAGGCAGACAGACGCCAAAATGAAGCTGGAAAGGAGCAGGCTGGATTACAGGAGCAGGTTCAGCAACTGGGTAAACAGCTAATCGAAACAGCTACGGATCTCGATGCGCTGGAAAAATCGATAACTAAAAATCTGACCGATAATGAGCTGGATCGGGAGCAGGTTGAGCAATTGTTACGTAGCAATCTGGATATTGAACAGGAAAAACAGCGGGTTAAGGAATACGAGGATAAACTACATAGATTCCAAAATCTGGTTCTAGAACTGGAGACTGAATTGGCTGATAAATCCGTCGATCCTGAAGAACTGGCGTCAATTCAGACGCAAATAGAGGAGTTGAATAAACAACGGGATAGGTTAAACAAAGAGCTTGGCATAGCTACTAATGTATTGAGTACGCTGGAAGAGCAATGGATTAAGAAGCAGGAATACCAGCAACAATACAATGATCTTGATCTCCGGCGGCAGGATCTGAAAAAGATGGAAGATATGTTCCGCGCGCAGGGATTTGTAAATTACGTATCGTCGGTTTATCTGAAAAATCTTTCGGAGTCGGCTAACGATCGCTTTTTCAAATTGACCAATAATCAGTTAAAACTGGAATTGGACGAGAAGAACAATTTTCAAGTACGCGATTATCTCAACGGTGGCGAAGTACGAAGCGTGAAGACTCTGTCGGGTGGGCAGATGTTTCAGGCGGCTTTATCGCTGGCGCTGGCGCTCTCCGACAACATCCAGCATCTGACCAAAGCCCGTCAGAATCTGTTCTTTCTGGACGAAGGATTCGGTACGCTTGATAAGGATTCGCTACAGACAGTCTTTAAAACGCTAAAAGCCCTCCGCGCCGAAAATCGTGTCGTGGGTATTATCTCGCACGTCGAGGAATTGCAGCAGGAAGTAGACACTTACATCCGTGCCGAATCTACCGAAAATGGGAGTCGGATTATCGGAAGTTGGGAAGAGTTAAGTCGTTAATTACACTAGGGCTTTCGCAAACCCCCGTCCCCTTAAGAGGTGGGAACGCCGAAAGGTTTCGCTTTGGAATCCTCTGGATATCCTCACCCCTTAAGGGGACGGGGGTTTGCGGAAGTCCTATATAAAACTGTTAAACCGTTATTAGCTTTCCTCAGCTGGCAGCAATTCGAAACACAGTATTTCTGGCACATCGCTGTCGATCTGGTTAAAGCCATTTTTGGTTAAGACGCCAATTGAGGCCACCCCATCGGGCTGCGTATGTGCAGTAATGCGCTTTACGTTTTCATGTTGCCAGGCGTTAGTCACTAACTGAGCAACAATCTCAGTTGCAATACCCTGCCTTCTCCATTCTTCTGAAACCGAATAGCCGATTTCAATTGTACCTGTCTCATCTGGCGGACCAACATAGCCCGCAGCAGCTACCAGCGTCGCTGGTGTAGTAGCAGTGGGGTAAGCAATGATATACCAGCTATACCAGCCAACAGCTCCGGGACCACCAGCTCGTAATCCATCTAAAAAAAACTGCATTGCGCTCTGATCATATTCGCCAGGAGGCCAATCGGCGGGCGTTGCTACATTAAGTAATTGAGCTAACTTCTCTGTACTAGCTAATTCTATTTGTAAGAGCGTGGATGTAGCCGCAACGAAAAGAAGACGCGGAGAATAAAGAAAGACATTGGTCATTCAGCAAAACTACTGAATTAAAAACGAACCACATTAATTACGACCCGTGCCCATAACACCCGCTGGTGGCGGAACAGTAAGGGCAGCCCCACCCGTTTCGTCGGCACCAAGATCGGGTTTACCTGTGCGGGTATTACCATCAAAATCAGCAGTTACGATATCCTGTTGTATACCGACCTTAGTACAAGGGCTACCCGTTACCAAATGAAATTGTGCATTCAGGCCTGGATCACCTTCGCTACTGTTCGCATCGAAACCCGTTTGAGAACGCCATTGCGCGAAGGTTATATTGCGTTGCTGGCGGTTTTCGTAAAAAGGCGCTGTACCTGGGTGGAAATAGCGATTGTAGTTAATCTGGTTAGTACCTGCTAGCGACTCAGCCATATCATCTTCATAATAGCGAATCCGAATCATTGGCCGGTCAGTCACCTGGGGTTGTACGAAGATATTATTCAGGATTTTCAGATCGCGACAGGGCGGAGTTTTTAAAATTGTGCCGTTAGGGCCTGTATAAGTTTCGCCCCGGCTGATGTGCAGTGCACCAAGGGTATTGCTGGCTACATTGACAAAGGTATTATTGACGACCTGCGACCGTACGGCGGCAAACAACCCGACGCCCCCCCATTTGGCATTGGCAATGATATTATTTCGAATAATGATATCGAAACTTTCCTGGTAATTTGGGTTGGTGCTCAAATCGAACCATTCCGCGTCAGTATCGAGAAAGCCAGCTGTGATGCCCATTTCACCAACGTTCATAATCAGGTTATTCTCGATAATGCAATTTCTCGCTCCGCCTTTGGCATATAGACCGTTAGTAGCAATATCGTGGAGATAACAGTTGCGTACCACCATGTTATTTGCATTTACATTATCAATCCCTTCGGCATTACTTGGGTCCCGGACGCCAGAGCGATAGATCTCGCAGTTCAGAATCTGAATATTGTTACAGCCAGGGGTAATCTTGACGCAATCGCGGCCTGAATCATGAATACGGCAGTTACGAATAGTCACGTTACTGACGCCGAATCGCTTCTCAAAGGGTATCGATTCGTCCCAATCCCAATTGCTTTCGAATTTAACCGTGTAGTAATATCCTCCTTCAATGTCCAGATTTTCCAGTAAACCTCCTTTAATAGTAGGGTCATGAAACCAGAGCGCCATGCTGACCTCTTCTACATTGTTAACGGCTTTAATGGTAGCTCTTTCACCCGGGAAGGAGCGAATAGTCAGGTTACTAACTTCAATCGGAATTTCACGGCTTTCGTAGGTACCTGCCCTCAATTCGATAGTAGCACCCGCAGCGGCCATCGCTACGGCTTTGGCAAGCGTCCGAAACGGTTTGTTCTGTGAACCATCGTTGTCGTCATTTCCTGTCGTCGCCACGTAAATCGTACCCGTCAACGCACCTGTCCCTGTACTTGGATTAATTGGAGTAGTAGTCGACGAACCAGTGCTGGATTGAGGATCAACATCGACTGGTTTACGGCACTGCATAAATGCAGTGATGAGCAGAGGGAAGAGGAAGGTGAAGTATTTTTTCATGGTCTACCAGTATTATCTATGTTAAAGAGGTTCTGACTATTGGTCGGAGAAGCTGGCTTATCTGGAAACGTGAGCTACTAAGTAGGTAAAATTTTTCTGGCTTAAGTAGGAACCAAAAGCGATGCCTTAACCAACTCTTTACAAGAATACGATGCGGTTACCTTTAGTCTGAAGGCCTGTTTATAGATCGACTAATCAGCCACACAGATGATGTCAAAAAGCTTAATGAAAACCTTGTTTGACAGGCTATGGAAGATATTTCGTATTATTTATGTCCTTGTTCGTTACTTTTTGATTGACATCCGTCTCAAGGCTACTTTCCCCAAGTTTCTGATCCATAAATGACAATGCCCGACTGATTAGGTCGGGCATTCTTACTAATAAGGGAGTCGAAAATAATTCAGCTAATTGACCCTAGCCTGCTGTTAGCTCGTTTAACCCGCTTGATTTCGTCTTCCCGAAATTCTTTTGGGGTAACGCCAGCCTGCTTTTTAAAGAATTTTGTAAAGTAAGACGTGTCTTCAAAATTGAGGTTATAGGCGATTTCGGCAACGGTTAAATCCAGGTTAACCAGCTGCCTTTTGGCTTCCATAACGATCCGGTTGCGGATGACTTCGCCGGATGAAATGCCTGTGAGCTGACGGCAAATTGTATTGAGGTAGTTGGGCGTTATAAAGAGCTTTTCGGCATACTCTTTCGGCAGTCGTAACGTGTTATAATTAGCCTCGATCAGCTTCTGGAAATTCTTGAGGATAGTGTAATTGTGAAGGGACGTTTTTCCGCTTTTTTCGGCGTCACTAAGCCGATTTATCGTAATGAATAATTGGATCAAAATAGCCCGCACCATATCCAGACCAAACGTCGAATCGGTATCACTTTCGGTTAAAAGGTCATCAAAATAGTGCTTTACTTTTGGCTGAATTTCCTCTGGAATATCGACAACTGACTCTTCGACAATTCCATTGAAAAATGCGAACTGACTCAGGAAATCTCCTCGGGCAATAAATGAATGGAAGAACGAGGGGGAAAAATTGATAACATAGCCATCGACATGACCCTCGAAACTCCAGCTATGTACCTGCCCCGGAATCATGAAGTAAATTTGATAAGGACGTACCGGAAATGTATGAAAATCAATGTCGTGAGTACCGTTCCCCTCCAAAAATAGAATCAGGTGGTAAAAGTCGTGCTTGTGGGCTAAATGCAGGTTTTTATGGACAGCCAGATAAGGAGCAAACCGACTGATCTGTATATCCTTTTGTTTGGAAAGGGATAACTTGTCGATACTGTAAACTGGTATGTCCTTTTTTATCATGTATAGCTTCTGGTATAGATAGGCGTTAAAGAACTTTAATTAAGCCATTTTTGTCATTGATCGACGCGATTCTTGCTTTTAGCCGGTCCAATTCACTCATGGCCGACGTACACTCAAAGCCATAGCGTTCGTAAACCCGCTGACTCGCTAGTTGTAGGGCTTCTGAGATTCGCTCGTCGAAGTCTTGGACTGACAGGTAGTCGCCCGATTTTATATATTGAAGCAGCACCGTTGAGGGTGAGTAAATGCTATCCCGCTGCTTATCTGGCCATTCAATGTTTACGTTAACTTCTGGCATAATCTAGTTGATTAGATTGATTGTATATTTCTCCTCATCCAAATGCACTACAATTTGCCCATTTTCAATGATAGTTCCGATGGCACTACACTGAATATTGTGTGACGTAAACAGCTCAATACAAGCATTTTCAGTACCGGATTTGCAGGTAAACAGATAACCAAAACTCGGAAAGCTGACCAGCCATTTTTCCCAGTCGACACCATCGGGTTTGGGAATCTGATCCAGGTATAATTCCACGCCAACGCCAGAGGCTTTACCAAACATGGCGAGTGTGCCAATAATACCACCCATACTAATATCTTTAGCGGCAGCCGAAAGTCCCCGGTTAGCCAACTCGTACATGAGCGACAGATTAGCCCGGAGGTGAGCTGGATCGGCAGTTGTCGACGCATTCCAGAATGGGTAATTCTGGTAATAACTCCCATTCATATCTACGGCCATGAGTAACGTTTCAGATTGCCGGGCCGCGTTACTTTCCAGCAGTTTTTTGGCTTTGCCAAGAATGGAAACCGCCAGATGACGACTCTCGGTATGATAGCACGTATGTCCGCCAACGATGGGTACTCCATAAGCTGCCGAAGCCGCCATCATGCCCTCCCAAATCTGCGCGCCCTGTTCCTGATCTTTCAGCCAAATTACATCCGTTACGGCCATTGGCAAACCGCCCATCGAGCATATATCACTGATATTGACCATAATAGATGAATAACCAGCAAACCACGGAGCCGAATCCAGAAAACTCGTAATGATTCCTTCGGAGGCAAACAAGAGATGGTCGCCATGTCCATCCGGGATAACCGCGCAATCGTCGCCGAGGAAAATCGAATGCGCAGTTCGGTCAAATGGGTCCTGATAATTGGCATAATCGCCAATAGCTGAATACGTCTGAGCAATGGTCAGTTTATCGATTACAGAACGATTAGCAAGTACCTGCTCTACTATACGTTGCAGCATAGGTTACGCTTCCTTTGTGGCTAGTGCTAAAACCGACGATAGCGTGGTCTTCTCGATATAATTCAGTAAATATTCGGCGTCTTTGCCCACGCCCGAGAACCGCGCTGACCCCCAGGTGTTTTGCCAGGTGAGACCCAGAAAATACAGCCCGTCTACGTCTGTAACCCCTCGCTGGTGAACAGGGTGTCCTCGCTCATTTAGTACAGGGAATTTGAGCCAGGTAAAATCCATACCAAATCCGATACACCAGACTACGGAGGTAATGTTGGTATTCTGGAGCAGTACAGAGGTCACTTCGTTGGCAGGCTCCCAAACCGGGACATAGGTTGGTTCGATAGGGGCGTCGATCTGGTTGTCAAGAATATACTGGTCGATTCGCTTTTTGATATTTTCCGATACCTTATCAGCATAATCCAGGTGCTCTTTAAGATTGGGCGCGAAAATCAGTTCAGACTCAGCCACATCATTAAGAATTCCATACAGTTTCATACCTTCCAAGGCGAACTTACGTAAATCAATTTCATGGCCTCCGTCTCGCCCGGTTACATAGTGATTGGTTTTTTCGCGCACGTTTTCGCCTTCCGGATGTTTATCGACTGGAATGTCGTAGTACTTCATCATGTCCAGCCACTCAACGACATCTTTTCCTCGATACAGCCGTGCACATCGGGGCGCTTTGCCTACGCATAAATGTACGTTACGTCCCGCCAGATGAAGATCTTCGGCGATTTGCGCTCCTGACTGACCCGTACCCACGACCAATACATCACCTTCGGGTAAGCTTTCCGGATTTTTGTAATAAGCCGAATGAACCTGGGTAATATGGGCTGGAAATTTATCCGCCAGTTTAGGCAAGGGAGCCGAGTGAAAATTACCAATACAGACAACTACCTGATTAGCTGTGTATATGCCTTCGTTTGTCAGGACAGTAAACGAGTCGGTCAGTGGCTCTTTGGAAACGGCCAGCACCTCAACCCCTTCTTTTACCGGCGGATTAAAGCTGGCGGCATAACCTTCCAAAAAGTCCACAATTTCGTCTTTGACCATGAACCCATAGGGGTCATTGCCAGTATAAGAATAGCCGGGAAGATTACATTGCCAGTTGGGCGTGACCAAGCAGAAGGTGTCCCAGCGATAACTGCTCCAGGAATCAGCAATGCGTTTCTTCTCGAATACGACATGGTCAATCCCTTTTTGTTTCAGTAAATAACTCATGGAGAGGCCAGCCTGTCCCGCTCCAATTACGATTACTTCATATTGGCTTTTCATAGCTGTTTGTCTATTCAGGTGATTCAAAGCGCACTCAATCTCAATGCAGTTGCAATTGTCGCAATGACTTTTGCGAAGGGATATAGAAGTCGAGATTGCATTTCATGTGGTAATGCAATTTCCCAAAAACGTGCAGCGGCTCAAGGGTTTGCCAGTGCATTCGGTTGAAAAACGTGACATTCTGCTCCTGCACAAAGGCATAAAACTCCCGGCAACCTAGCGTAAGAGCGGTCGATACAGCCTTGAAAATCAGCGCTCCTCCGATAGTTTGAGTAAACGGATCAATGGGTTTCTGATCATTGAATAAACCCGACGTCTGAAATTGGGATAGTTTTCGATATGTTCTGGCTACACCCAACCGGCCACCCCACCAAACGCCCGGACTTCGCTCATCAATGCGGACAATACCGACGACCTGATCCAGCATACCGGTATAGCTGCTTTCGGCTATAATTGGCAACGCCTTTTCGTCAATCGAATCGCGGTCTGACTCGTCAAAAATCTGCTGTTCTTCGCAAAAAATCTGTCGACGCAAGTCCCAGTATTGGTTGATCTGCCAGGCATCTTGGGCAAAATCAAACGTAATATGACTTGCTCTGTACTCGGCCGGTTTCTCAATAATCATGGAAATGCTGGTTTGAGGTTGAACGGTATCCTTACGCAAGGGCCATCGTTTTGGCCATTTTCTCAAACGATTTCAGGGTCGAACACGCACCACATTTCGCACAACCCGCTTTCATTTTAGTCGAGGTGATTCCGCCTTCGGCAATGATACTGCCTACTTCGGAGAGGACCCGTTGCATAAAGTGTTTGTCGGGAGTTGGGTGGTTTTCCAACGGCGTGCCGCCAACGGGAACAAACGGCACCACAAACGGATACACGCCAATATCGACCAATTCGCGGCTGATACTGATGAGCGTATCTTCGGAATCACCCAGTCCAGCCAGCAAATACGTCGAAACCTGACCTCTGCCAAATACCTCGACTGCAGCTTTGAAGGCCTCCATGTAGTAGCTAACCGAAATTTCGGCCTTGCCCGGCATAATTTTTTTGCGAACATGGTCTTCCACTGCTTCCAGATGCATACCCAGCGCATCGGCACCGGCCTCTTTTAGCCGTTCGAACCAGCTGAAATCGGCAGGTGGTTCGCATTGTACCTGAATCGGTATATCGACGCTCGCCTTGATGGCTTTGACACTTTCGCAAAGGACCTTAGCCCCACGATCGGGCGTCGATGGTGTGCCAGTTGTTAGGACAAATTGCTCAATACCATCTAATTCGACAGCCATTCTGGCCACTTCGGCCAGTTGAAATGGACGCTTATACGAAATGGTTTTTTTGGTCTTTAACGACTCGCCAATGGCGCAAAACTGACAGGACGTACTTTTGTCGCCGTAGCGCACACAATTTTGGAGAACAGTCGTAGCCAATACGTTATGGCTATGGAGTTGCGCTATTTTCCAGAACGGAACACCGTCAGACGTTGTGTAGGAATAGAACTTAGGCTGTTTCGGAAATACGATCGACCCGATATACGTATCATTTTTAAATAGCTTCGAAACGCCCAACAGATTCGGTTCTTCGGCTGCATAGGGTGAGCGTAAAGAGGCTGTGTTATGGACGGGTACCATAATGGTGGCGTCTCCCAACCGAACGGCTTTATGATCCGTTGGGCCAGCTCCTCCTTTTCGACCACCCTTGTCGGAGAATCCGTCCAGGCGCAGCCCATAGGCCTGTAGTTCGGTCAATAATTCGGGAATGTTCATAGCTGGTCAATGCTTTCCTTGATCGCGATACTTTTATCAACCACTTCGACATGTCTGTAAGCCGTTTTATTGACCACTACAGACAGTAACTCGGGCCGGGAGTAATGACCAACCGAGTCCATCATCCGCTTACGTTTGTCAATCAGCTTCATGTCGAGGTCTGCGTAAAGGATACCCTCCCCTTCGGTTAGCGGTGTTGCCAGATGCTTCCCCTCCGGTGAGATAATCATGGTATTGCAGCCCCCACGTAATGCTTTTTGCAGCTTATCGTCCGGTGTAATCGACTGAATCTGATCGTCGTCCAGCCAGCCCGTTGCATTAATCACAAAACAGCCACTCTCCAAAGCATGATGGCGCATGGTAACTTCCATCTGATCAGCGAAGATTGGCCCCACGAGCGAACCCGGAAACTGGCTACAGTGAATCTCCTCGTGGTCAGCCATTAAGGTGTATCGGGCCAACGGATTGTAATGTTCCCAACAGGCCAGCACCCCAATCCGGGCAATCGTCGTATCAACAGCTTTTAGTCCGCTACCATCGCCTTGTCCCCAAATCATGCGTTCATGATAGGTGGGCGTAATTTTCCGTCGCTTCAACACGATCTGGCCATCTGTATCGAAAACAAGCTGGGTGTTATACAGCGTACCATAGTCCCGTTCATTGACGCCTAACACGACCACGATTCCACATTCTTTTGCGGTTGAGGCAACAAGCGCTGTAATTGGCCCAGGTATAACAACCGCTTCGTTGTATAAATCAAGATGAGCCGGGCCTTGTAAAACAGGGGGAAGAATGAAAGAAAAGTACGGGTAATTCGGCACGCACGTTTCGGGAAATACAATGATATCAGCTCCCTGCGATGCGCTTGCGCGAATCATGTCACAAATCTTTTCCGTTGTGGCAAGGCTATCATTCAATACCGGTTTCAATTGCGCAGCCGCAGCTTTGATGACAGATTTAGAGGCCATAGGAGAGCTGTTTAACCTGACTTACAATGTCCAGGTGTCGAAGATAAATGCGTTGTCTTTGCGGTGTAGGAGCTGAATATCCAATACATCGAGCGGACTGATTGGGGTAATGCCTGGCAATAAATTAGGCTCGCCCATGCCATAAAGAGCTTGTAGCGCAAAGCGACACGCGTAAATTTTACCTCCTTCATCGATGAATTTTGTCAGTCTGTCAGCATAAGCCATATGACCGGGGAACGCTTCATTACCGATTTTCGGAAATCCTCGTTGAATGCCCAGCAAAACCCCAGGACCATATAACAGGATTGATGTTTCGAAGCCTTTCCGGAGCAGCCGAGTTGCGGTCAGGATATTAACCAAGCCAATCGACCCTTCAAAAGCGACTGTGTGAAAGGTTACTAAAGCCTTTTGACCGGGTTCGGCTTTAACATCTTCAAATACTTTTTCTTCGTAATCGACGAAGTAATCTCCAGACTTATTCGGGGCAATATCAACAGTAGGCATAGTAAAAGTGATTAAGTTAATTTTGAACTGACTTTTTGTATTTTTTCAAAATTAATACTTGTAAAGATTTGATTTTAAAGATATTTATGGAGGTTTTTACATAAAATATGGAATTTATCATTCAAAATAAACCGGTTTTATAAAATATATCATTTTTACAATGAAGATTTCGGGGTATGCAGTCATCTGTATTCATGAAAAATACCATTTGGCTGAAGCCTGAGCTAGTCTATAAACTGTGAATTATTGCAGTAAAAATGGATTTGGGCAAGGAGCAACTAAAAAATGGAGAGCTATAAAATAGAAATGCCCGACCTTATAGCCGGGCACTCTTAGTAAGGAAACAAGTCATTTGGTGTGAATCAGGTATTACGATAGCGATAGGCTTGGTCGATGATGTGTTGCGCACCACCGAAATTGGTTACCCGCTTGCTGTCGATTTGAGCAATATGATTTTTATAAGCCCAGATTACCAATTGGGCTTCGTAGAGGGAGAGATTAGCAACCCATTGGCATGCCTGACATAAATTAGGATAGCGTATGTCGGCTTCGTTAGCTGATGAAAATAAACCGTTCATGTCCTTATCGCAATGTTATCGATTTAGTCGAAACATCGGTGGAGCATGGCAACAGCTAAACTTTATATAGGGTATTGATTATTCGTCTTTCTCGAACCAGATACCGGGCAGGCTAACGGTATCTAACCAGTATATTTTCAACTGAGCAAGGTAAGCCTTCCATTCTGCATAGGTGTAAGGCTTGCTCGTGAAGGTGGCGGCCCCTAATTCATACGCTTCCCGAATCTGGTCGGGAGATTGAGTTGACGACAATACAACAACAGGCAACAGGCGGCCCTGCGGGTGTTTTCGCAGGAGTGATAAGAAGTCTAAACCTTCGCCGTGAGCGCTTAAATTGATGTCCAGCAGGACAAGTTTTGGGCCTCTACCCTTAAGATTTTCCAGGTAACTAACAGCTTCGGCAAAGGTACTTACGTAGAGGAAAGTGGCTTGAGGAAAGTGGCTTCGGGCAGCATTCCGAAGAATGTCAACAATATTCGGATCGTCATCGACGAGTAAAATAGGAAATTCGTAAGCCATACTGCGTTAACGTTGTCTATTAACTCAATCTTTTTGCCAATAGACAACGACACAAGTCAGAAAGCCAGTTAAACCAACTACTAAATAGATTGAGCCCAAATATACACATTTACTGCCACTAAAAAAAGCTGGTGACTTCCTGCCATAGCACCAGCGTAAACAGCCAGAGTTGTTGATTGATGATACATAATAGCCGTCTAGTTTCACAGATGAATGTCCGCTACTATTAACTAAAGAGCGGCAATCGGCATAGGGAAATACACACTAAACGTAGCACCATTCCCAGGTTGGCTGCTGGCTGTAATAGCGCCACCATGATTTGTAGCTACTTTTTCGCAAATGGCTAGACCAATACCGGTACCTGCATATTGATTCTTACCGTGTAGTCGCTGGAATACCTCAAAAATGCGGTCGAGATACTTTTCATCAAAGCCAATACCATTATCCGACACATCAATACGATAATATGTTCTGGTGGCCCGCACTGGTTGTACCGATGCGGGTAAGTCACGGGCCAGCACTCGCTGAGCCGTGACTTGCACGACAGGAGCTATGGGAACCCCAGCTGAATCTGACCGGCGAAACTTCAGCGCATTACTAAGTAAGTTCTGAAAAAGCTGGCCTAGTTGTGTAACATCACCCTGAATCTGAGGTAGTGACCCAACGGTTACTGTAGCTTCTGTCTCCTGAATGACCAGTTCCAGATCGGTAATGACTGTCTGAACAACTTCATTAAGTGATACCAGGGCGTTAAGCTCCCGCTGGGTGGAAATTCGGGAGAAGCTCAGTAAATCCCGAATTAAGGCCGACATCCGACTGGCAGCCAACTGCATTCGATCCAGATAGTCAGCTCCTTCGGCCAACTGATCCCCTACTCTAGCTTTCAAAATATCGCCGAATTGCTGAATCTTGCGTAGAGGTTCCTGCAAATCATGACTAGCGACATAGGCAAACTTCTGTAAGTTCTCATTAGAACGCTTTAACATTCCGTTCGCTTCTTCAAGCTCTTCGTTAGTGGCGAGCAATTCCTCATTTGTCGTGGCTAACTCTTCGGTTCGTTCCTGCACCTGCTCTTCCAGTTCCCCTGACAATTTTCGGTAACGTTCTTCACTCTCTTCCACTTTTTGCCGAACCAACACCTGTTCTGTTATCTCAACCGATGTGTTGACAACCCCGTATACCTGACCGCTTGTGTCGCGTAGGGGCTCATAATTTAGATTATAATAGCCGGTGTATGGAGAGCCGTGTTTGATGAATTCATACTTTTCCTCGCTTCGGTAAAGCGGCTGCCCGGTTTGGTAAACCTGCTGAAGAAAACCCATTGCTTTCGAATGAGCCAGAATTGGTGTCGATTCGCCAAGAGGTTTCCCGATCATCGACCCATTTTGTCCCAGCATCTCCTGCATTTTTACGTTGACGATCTGCGTTACCAGATCAGGTCCGATAAAAACGGCCTTAGCAACGGGTGAATGATCGATAATGCTGCGGGCAAATAGCTCACTTTCCTCCAGTGCTTTTCTGGCTATAACCTGCTGGGTTACATCAATGGCCGTATCCATAATGGCATACACTTCGCCAGCCGCATTACGTAACGGTTTATACGTAAAATCGAAATAGTAGGTACCCAGAACACCATTAACGGCTAGTTCGGCACGAGAATTTCTGGCTTCGTATGTCTTACCAGACGCGAAGACCTCATCTAATATGTTCAGAAAAGGCTGCCCTTTTAGTTCTGGAACGCCTTCTTTCAGAGGTAAACCAATTATAGAGGCATCTTTACCCCAGTAGCTGAGCATCACCTCGTTAGCTACTTCGACAACCATGTTCTGCCCCACAAGCAGGCAAGTGGCCACCGGCGCTTCTTCAATCAGAGATCGGAATTTAGCCTCGCTTAGGCTCTGCGCTACCGCAAATCGTTCTTCGGCTTCCCGAAGTGCCTGAGCTTGCTTTTCGGTTTCAGTAATATCTCTGACCGTTCCTGAATAAGCAGTAGGCTGACCATTTTCGCCTTGTACAATGCCCCCCATTACGCTAATGAGGTGCACCGAACCATCATCCCAGACAACCCGGGTTTTGTAGTAAAATTCGCCCGTTTCAAGACCGATTCGATTAGCCGATTCCCGAATACCTTTATCGTCAGGATGAATATAATCGGCAAAAGCGTGACGAGTAAGTTCTTTCTTGGCCGGATCGCCTGTTACAATAGCCGCATAAGCCGACGTGTACTCTATCGCTCCGCTGATCAAATCGACATGAAAAAGCCCTATTCCAGAGCTTTTGATAGCCATATCAGCAAGTTCCTGAGCAGCGGCCCGCTCTTCCTGCGCTTTCCGCTCGATGGTTATATCCTGTAGCGTACCGTTAAATCGGTATGCAATCTGGCTTTCTGTAAACCAGGCTTTTCCTTTAGCCCGAACAATCCGTTCCTGCTTGGTATACGGATGGACAATTGTATACTCAATGTCATACTGACCGCCAGATGAATATTGCAGCGTCCGTTGAATCGCGTCGCTCACGCGCTGCCGGCTGCCTTCGGTAATTACGGCAATAGCCAGCGGAAGGTCAACCTCCTCATCAGGACGTAGGCCAAACCATTCTTTCAGCCGGTTGTTGGCCGTGAATTTATTGGTTAGCGGATTGAGGTCCCAGGTGCCTAGCTCAGTAGCTTCGATGGCAAATTCCAGCAGATCTTTACTATCGACCAACTGTTGGATACTTTTAACCGACTGGGTAGTTTCGGTACAAGTGACAAACACACCAACAATGTCTCCTGATACTTCTATGACCGGACTATAACTGCACGTCCAGTAGGTATCTTCCAGCTGGCCATTGCGGTAAATTGGCAGCAACCGATTCTCATCCCAGGTTGAATCGCCACCTCTAAGCACCTGGTCAATCTGCGGTTTGATAGTAGACCAGATTTCGGACCAGACCTGCGCGCCCGGCTTACCCAGCGCGTTGGGATGTTTGCCCTCCTTACCCAAACTTGGGCGGTAAGCATCGTTATAAAAACAAAGATGTTCCTGTCCCCAGAAAAGAAACATCGGGAACCTCGAGTTAAGAATAATACTCAGTATGGTACGCAAACTCTGCGGCCATTCTTCCAGCGTACCAATTGGCGTCTGCGACCAGTCATGCTGACGGATCAGTTCGCCCATGTTACCCCCGCCCTTTAAAAATGGGTAGTTCTGTTGAGTACTAGCAATATTCACAATAGATAAAGAGGAGTCAGCTTCCAGTTGCTGTTACATGTATTTAGGATCGGCACCATACTGATTTGGCCCCCGATCTCCTTCCGTGCAGGCCAGAATGAGGTTATAGATGGGAATTAATAAAAACCAGCCACTCTTGCCAACGTCGTGCATCCGCCGTACACCAACCGCCAGCGCAGGTAGTAAAACCGCTAACTGATACACATTATAGAGCATACCATAGCTTCGGGTGCCGTAGTATTCTCCATTATAGTAATTACCACGTGAGCCGCCGATATAAATCAGCACAAAGGAAATAATCAGGTGAAAAAGAAAAAAATACCAGTATTCACTCCGTCGGGCGCGCCCGGTGAACTGCGCATATTTTTGCCAGGCCATAATGTACCACTCATAAACGGGTGGCGTTGGCCGGAGCTGAGTATGACCGTACTGCTGATATTGCGGATTTGGGTTTTGGTAGTTCTGGTTTGGCTGCTGGTATTGCGGATTGGGATTTTGATAGTTTGGATTTGATTGCTGGTATTGTGGATTCGGGTTCTGATACTGCGGATTCGGATTGTTGTATGGCGGAACCTGCTGAGGATTATACGGCTGCGATTGCTGACCAGTAAACGGTGGTTGATTATAAACTGGGTTGGTCGGGGTTGAAAGCGGTGGGGGCATTCGGTTAAATAACCCCGCTAATTCGGGCAATTCGGCACCTTTCTTCCAGGTTGGTAGGCCCTCATACCAGAATAACATTTCCGGTGTAGGATTCTTACTTTGTAAGTCACTATAACTCAGCGGCCCGATCTGTTCCGTGCCATTAAAGAAATAATATTGTTTTTCCATTGGACTCGGTACCTATTAAGTGGTTACGCGTTGTTTTTTATTTGTCTGCTTTCAGGTTAAGCGCCTAGCCGGGTTAAGAGGCAAGTTATAGTTTATTACTCAAATTTAGTGGTTAGGCCTGAATTTTGTGAGATTGAGGTTGTTTCAGGAGGCCTATTGATTTACTCAACGAAGAGCCTGTCAGGGCTTAATAATTCAATTTAAACGACCGAACGACCTGTTCTAAATCAGCCCCGTAAGCTTCTTGTTTAGAGGCCAACGTCCAGGCAAAAATCTGGTAATATTTTGAGTCAGTTTTGATGAAGCCGTTCACGCAGAAAAGCTCGATTGGTTCGCTGGTTCGGTTTCGGTAATCAACGATTCGACTAATCCACTGCAAACCCGATTGATCGCCTTCAACGTCTGAAATGCGTTTGGTATGGTAACTCTCGCTATCTTTCATCGTTACCTCACGGTATTGATTCAAATTGTAAATACCTGCCTGCTCAACACTGGACACGCTTTCGCTGAATACAATAACATACATCTCTTTCGACCGGTCAGCGAATTGCAAATCAGCACCGTTCCGCAAGTTATCAGCCTCAGACATATTATCGGGAACATCGAGGGAAAAGGCATTTCCTGAAATCCGGCGCGTTGGTAACGAAGCCGATGTAGTCCCGGATGAGGTTCCCGATTCTGAGCCGCTGCTATAACTTGTATCTAACTGACCGTTCCGCCGACTGAAGTAGAACAGGCCAATCAAAACCAGTACAATGACAATGGCAACACCTGTATAATTCCGGCGCGGAGCCGGTTGTGGAAAGGGTGTTACAAACTGTCTGTCCTGCAACGGATTCGGCGTTGGATTCTGGAAAGGCTTAGCCGACGGACGAATATCAATGGGTTTCGGCGGCTGCACCTCTTTTTTAGCGGGCTCCACTACGGGTTGGAGAGTGGGCTTTTGGATAACGGTAGGCGCATCCGATGGGGGAGCCACCTTGTTTGATGTTAATGACTGTAGTTGGTACTGATTTCCCTGTAAGGTTAACTGATAAGCTTTTCCTTGCTGACGTACCATTGCTCGCTGATCGGCCACATCAGTAATGGAATCAAACTCTACCGGCACGACCAACGCGCCACTTTTATTAACTAATCCCCACAAACGGCCTGTCCGAACAGCGGCATAGCCCTCGTTAAATACCCGTTGTTCATCGTACGATGACTGAGCGGATGCAGTCTGGAACGGTACGTATTGCTTATTAAGGACTGGCGCGAGCTGCTGCAATAATTCATCGGCGGTACGAACGCGCTGATCAACATCACGAATCAGGCATTGCCGGATAATGTCCTGGTAAGGCTGGATTATACGATTAAACTGCGCCGGAATCGTTACTTCATTAATGCGCTTGATAATTTGTGATCGCTCCGCTTCCGATCCCGAACTGCTATCACTGGTAAAGGGTCGCTGCCCCGTCATTAACTCATACAAAATAACCCCAAAGGCCCAAAGGTCGACGTTGAAGCGCATTCGTCCGTTAGCCAACTGCTCAGGAGCCATGTAATAAACGGAACCTCCTACCGTCGAGTTAGTAAAGGCCGTTGTGGTCGAGGTTAAGTCTTCCGCCTGAACAACTTTACTCAATCCAAAATCGGTAATCAGGGGAACATAGCCGCCGTACGGATTTCTGGCAATCAGAATATTCTGTGGCTTCAAATCCCGGTGGGCCATATTATGATGGTGCAAATGCGCTAAGCCTGACAAAATCCCCCAAGCAATCTCACCTTTTTCTACTTGTGATAGGCTGGCGTGTCGAAGCAGTTCGGCTAAACTACCATCTTTATAATATTTCAGAACGGCAAAATCGTGAACGCCGTCGGTGCTTGTGTAGCGTGCGCAGAATTCGTAGCGGGCAATATTAGCGTGCCGAGGTAATTGATTCGCCAACTCGACTTCCCGCTTCAGCGACATATCCGGCCCATCCGGGCGAACGCGAGCGATTTTAATGGCTACCCACTGATTTTCAACCTTATCCCATCCTTTAAACACTGTACCAAATCCACCTTCGCCAAGGCGACCAAACGCGTCGTCCGATTCGGGTGCGCTCAGTTTACCTGGATTATAATCGTATCGATTTCTAAATTCTTCGTAATTCATTACCGTACGGATTTAAAAGGCACTTGCCTGTTTGGATCAATGTATAGGTATATCCGGTAAAGCTGTTTAACGTCAGTGGTATAGAGGGAAATTTTTGGGTAGCTAAGGTTTTTCAAGTGGTGTCGGGTTCTTAAACCCGACACCACGACAGCCGTGCCCATACAACAACTCACTGTTGCAACGATCGCTGCTGTGCATCCTGAACCTGCTTAAGCCCTTCCTGAATCAGGCTAAACACGACCGTCCAGCCGAGTGCGCCTAGTAAGAGAAACTTCGTAGGGATAAAGCCTAAAATGTAAGGGAATATCGGTAATTGTATGTCCAGGTTCCACAGCATGTGCAGAATGACGGGTACGGCAAAAATTCGTAAAAACGCTTTGGTGGTGAGAAGATTCCAGTCAAACGGCTGAGAGCCTTTTAGCCGCCAGACGGCCGCTGCGGTGATGGCTGTCCAGATGGTGTGCGCAAAAGGAGCCATAATTCCCCGCAGCACAATACTTTGAATAGGGCTTCCCTCCTGCTTAAATAGCTCGATAAATGCATAACCCGCCGATTCGAAAGCCGCAAAACCGGTCCCGACAGCGGCTCCTAACAAGAGTCCGTTTAACGTCCAAGAGTAGCGTATTTTATTTCGCATCAGCAGAAGCACCGCCATCAGCTTTCCCGATTCTTCGATGATACCCGCACTGGGTGCGCCCAATGTAGAGGTCAGAAAACCGCTGTTGCTGAACAGAAGTAGCGAGATAAGCAATGAGGCAATCCCTCCCGACAAAACCAACTTGAGCGTCTGATAAATTGAGATGTTTTGCGGTACGTTCATCTCCCAGAAAAACAGCAGGCACGTCATTGGAACGGCTAACGAACCGACAGCCAGTAACCCAGGAATGAGAATCGGATTGTTAAATGACGAAACGCAGATGTACAGCCCGATAAACGCCAGTAGAGCAAACACGCCAATCCGGGCAAACAGCCAGGGCTTAGGCCAGGTCGAAGAAAGCGTCTGAACGGGCGGAGTAGTCTGTATAGAACCGACGGTGAAAGCGGTTTCAATATCCTCATCGCTCCGTCGCTCCCAAACAGACGAAAAAATATTGCTCAACTTGAAATCACTATCCAGATGTTGAAGTCCCAGCCAGTCTTTCAGCCGACGCATCTGCGATACTGGGTTAACAGGCACGGCTTGCCTACTAAATCGCCATAACGATTGCCCAATCTGAACGTCGGTGGGCCCCTCCGTGCTGAGTATGCCATTCGGGGTAAGATGCGTGCCGATGTACACAAAGTTCCCCTCGTAGGTGTTGAAACTCAGTTGATTTCCAGCAAGGCCAATTACCATGTGGTAATCAGCTACATAAGGGTCGATTAATACGACCTCATTTTGGGGAGCTTTCCCCAATGAAATCTGCTGATTGATAGGAAGAGCTATTGATTTTCCACTATCCGGTCCTGCTATACAAAACAAGATATAGGGCGATAACTGCACGTTCGTTGCCGAATTCATAAAAACATATGCTATTTATCTGTAATTCAAAGCGATTCCGTAAGATAGAGATCAGTGAGATGTTGTGCAACTAAGCGACCTTACCACCCGAATAAGCTGAGGTTAAGAAGTGAATTGAAATCGTTCAATTACTTTATCCAGCCAGTTAGCAAAATGTCAATGGCAATCAGGAAGATTTTCTGATGACTTTCGCCATACACGCATACGTTCTCAATCATAAAACACTAGTCCAGCAAAGTCGCCAGTTTTAGACGTATTTCCTCCGCATTTAAAGCCAGGTCTACCTTCTGTAGAGTCCTTCCGACAGGAGCTTTTCGAGTGTATTAGTTTTGATTCGTCAACAGGGAAGAAACAAGGATAACATCCTTCCTCACTGACTCAATCGTAGGACGGAATCTAACTTTTCACTTTTTCAAAAGCACTACAAACACTCTTTCAATCATGAAAACTTTATCTGTAATCGCAATTCTGACCATCTCCGGCTTATTCACTTTAAGTTCTTGCAGTAAAAAAGGCGACGATGTGACGCCTGCCGCCACAACGCAAACACCAACTACTACTAAACCGACCACCACCACTACTACAACTCAATCAACTTCTCAGAGTACAGGGTTCTCTAGCAAAATCGACGGGAAGGATTTTCGCCCTGACTTAGGGTATGCCAAGGCAGTAGCTCCCGGCAACGAAGGCTACTATGCCATCTACGGCCTCGACAGCAAAACCAGTGATGTAGTTATGATCGCCCTGCCTTACTCAGCATTGGCCGGTACGTGGAAACTAAGCTATGTTAATTTCGGAGCACTATCGCTGGGCGACGGTTCAGATTCCTTTTCTACACGGTATGAACCCGGTGATGGTACCGTTACCATCACCAATATGACGACGACTATGGTAGAAGGTACGTTCTCTTTCACAGCCTACAGCAACAAAGGGGTAAAGCGCACCATTACCGAAGGTAAGTTCAGTGTACCATTCAAATAATCTGACAGATTTATTTTTAAACGCGACGGCCAGCCCTGTAAAAGGGCTGGCCGTTTTTTGATTAAAGTTTAACCCGTCTCTGTGGTGACGGTTTAATAATGCTTTCGAACCAGTTCACTCGCTTTAGTTCGGAATAGATGCGATGGAGTAGCCGCAATTTGGGTAAAGAGGCTCTTAGCATCGTTCGGGCGATGGGCTTTTAGATAAGCCAGTCCCAAATACCATTCCGAGCGTTGTTGTATTTGGAGTTGGGGCGACTGGCGAGCGACCTCCAGATGGTCGATGGCCTGCGACGCTTTATTATTTTCCAGGGCGATAAGGCCTAAGTAATATTCCTGATAATAGCGAGCAGCTCCGTTGGAAGGCGTCTTAAGCGTTTTGAATTGTTTCTCCGAAAGGGCAAACTTGCTTTGTCGATACGCTTGAATGGCTTCCGCTAATGCTCGTTCGTTATGCTGCTCAGCAGGAGGGAGTTGTGGTTCGTTGACGGCGGCTTCGGGTTGGTAATATTGCCGAAAAGTAACCTCCGCTTCATCGGTCCCCCGGTTCAGATATTGAAACAGAAACAGCGCACCTAGCAATCCACCGATTAGGACGGAAGCGGCCGCATACTGCCAGAAATAATTTCGCCGAATTGGAATAACCCGCGTTTCCCGACGACTAACGGGTTCTTGAACTTCGTGGCTTACAACTTCCAGGTCAGGCGTTGTATCTTCAACTAAAATTACTTCGGGTTCTTCCTCAACTTCGTTTTCCGGCTGCTCAATTAACCCCATCCGCTCCAGTTGCCGGTGCATTGTCTGAAAACGACCTTTGGCGGCCAGCACCTGCAAGCTCTCCCGAACAACCCGATGTTTATCAATAGCCTCCCGTAGCTCGGCATTCTGAGCTATCTCAGCCTCCATCCGACGCTGTTCATCGGAAGTGAGTTTACCGGCCAGAAAGTCGTCTATGCGCTCAAATTCGGCTTCTGTCATGATTTCTTAGCGCTTGTCGGTGAGAAAATCGGGGTTAGCTGTTCCAGAATAATCGTTTGAGTTGTTCCGTGCATTCGTATCGTTTGGTGCGGGCCGTTCTTGGAGTATAAGTTAAAAGATCAGCTATTTCTGTTAACGATTTTCCCTGAATGTAAAACAACTGAATGACTTGTTGGCAACCTTCGCCGAGTCGTTTTAAGAGCCGTTCTACTTTGGCCACATTTTCGGCCAGCGTCATCAGATCATCTACAAAATCCTCTTCTTCTGGCTCCATAAAGCTCTCCAATGCCTGATTCCGGCGATGGTGGGCACTTTGCAATTCATTGATCCATTTGCGTTTGCAGAACTCAAACAGTACATTCTTTAATCGAGCCTTGGGCGATACCTGATAACGCCCGGTTTGGATAGCCACATAAAACTCTGCAATTCCCTGCTGAAAAGCGTCCTGCGCGTGTTCGGGTGTTCCCTGTGTTGCTTGTACGTAATGGGCAAAAGAGCAAAATGTCTGAGCGTATAAACACGCGTAGGCACGATCGTCATTTTGTTTTAATCCGGTATACAATGATTCATCGGTAGGATACGCACTACAGGGATTGGGTGGCAGAATCATGGTCAGGAGCGAAGTGGATCATTCAACCAAATTTCCACCAATATACGCACCTTTTGGTTCACCCCGCCCCCGACCCCTCCCCTTAAAATAAGGGGAGGGGAGCAATCTCAATTATTCTTAGTTACCAATCCAACTACTGGGCTGCTCCCCTCTCCTGTTTTCAGGGGAGGGGCCGGGGGTGGGGTTATATTTACAGCCTCGTAATCGGCAGCGAGTTTGGGAACCGACCGTAAATAGTAGGGATTTGCCGATTTCTGGTGGCTAACGTTACCTGGTTCCGGACATACTGGTAGTGTTCCTGAACCGTAACCACACCATTATGATTAAGGTCGGCTTCGCCTTCGGCTCCTTTTATCAGATAATACGTAAAAACGCCCTGATGCAGGTTCGATGTTTCGCCTGAATTCTGATTATACCGCGATGAGGTCATCACCACAATATTTAGTGAAGGGTCGTTCAGGTGATTATCCCGTTGACTAACCGGTTGCACTGTACTGCGTCGTTTTAGACTACCAGACAAACAGGCATCTGCCCAGACAATTTTGGTTTTGGCGGCCGAACGTCTAAATGCAGCTTTCAATTCCTGATGATATAACTGACCATTAGGCGCATCATATGGAAAAAATATCCCCCCACCGCCGTGGCCCGAGAAGTGGAAAATAACGCGATCAGCCGGTCGGGCCTGTTCGAAAATGCGCAGCGCCTGAAGAATATTGTTATGCGTAGCCTGGCTATTAGTTAGCGTAATAATGTGGTTTGCTGGTACATTACCCCCCTGAGTACTCCGTAAAAAACGAGCAACTAGCAGAGCATCATCATCCGCATATTGCAGGTCGCCCCCCTTACCTGGGCTTAAGTTCTGATAGTCGGCTACGCCAACTACTACGGCGTATGTTTGCTGAGCCGAACTTTGTAGCGCAGTCCAGAACATCAGAGCAGCTAGAAGAAACAGTTTCATGATTGAAAATGCGGTTATGATTATGCCATTGGGCCTGGTTTTCCCGCTTGTGCGGCCTTATGTAAGTCGTCTTTTGAAGTTTTCGCGGACAGTTTAGCTCCCTTTTTATCAATTTTATAGCTGTTGTCATTTTTAATAACACTGGCGCTTCCATTGCTAAAATCGTCCGCATCATCAAACTGACACTTAATGATTTCCTTCCCTTTCATATCGATATAGCCCCATTTACCCGCGGCATCCTGCACTGCAATGAGGTCTTCGCTGGGCATTCGGATGTCCTGATATACGTGGTCGTTTTTAATCGGCTGTTTTACTTTATCAACCAGGATCCAGCCACCATCTTCCTGCTGCTGTTTATAGAGTTTATTAGGCACTACTTCAGCAAAATCACTTAACTCCGAGAGTTGATCCATTTCGGTCGGTTGCTCGGCGGCCCCCAACGCCCCCCCGACAGCCCCGGCGGCATCGTCGATATCGTGCGATTTATTCTTCTTATCCTTTTGGTTCGGCTTAAGGTGAGGCTTTCCAGCATTATGCTCTTCGGGTTTATGAGTACCAACGGGCTTTTCAGGAAGGGAAGGTTTTTTAATGAACCATATAATCCCTAGTCCCACCAGCACGGCTAATACCAGCGATAGAAAAGTCTGGCTTAGGGGAGTTTTAGCCGCTTCCTGAACCGGTGGTTTCGGCGTTGCATACGTAGATTGTGCAGGCTCAGGAGTCGGTTTAGGCATTGCTGGTAAAACAGGCATCGGCGGGCGTCCTGACTGAGCAGTATACGTACCTGAGTTTGGCGACGGGGATGGCGATACGTCAATCACAGCTACGTCATCTTCTTCTGATAAATCGTCCGGTATATAAGCGGCCGGTGGCGGAACGCGGTATTCGGCTGGGATGTCGCCTTTTACGGTTTCGATCTGAACTAGATAGGCGGAGAAATTATCTTTGGTTTGACCGGTAGACCGGGCGATCAATTGCTGGCGCTTCTCTTCATTTGAAATGGATTGGCTTAAAACCGACGCTAGTACCTCATCCGTAATTTGCTCAAGAACGCCATCCGTACACAGGAAAAAATAGTCGCCTTCCTGAATGTCGTTGAGGATTTGTACATCAGCCTTAACAGGTTTTTCACTACCCTGAATAGCCCGGTCGATGACATTGCGCTGGGGATGGACGCGTGCTTCCCGAGGAGTAATGACCCCCGCTTTCAGCAATTCATTAACCATCGAGTGATCCTGCGTACGCCAGATAATTTTGCCGTCGCGCAGATGATATACCCGACTATCGCCAATGTGAGCTACCGTAGCACCGGCACTGTGCAGGTATAACAATGTAAACGTAGTAGCCATACCGCGAGACTCAGAGTGGCTCGCGAAATGCGCATCGAATTTGGACTGGACATTGGCCAGCGCTTGCTCGATGTAGGTTGGCGTTGCTACTGGTTCTGGGTGCGCTTTAAAGAAATTATTGAAACTATCCACCGCCAAATAACTGGCGATCTCTCCCCAGGCCATACCGCCTACGCCATCGCATACCATAAACCACCGCTGTTCTGGCGTGGCTTCTCCAGCTGCGGGAAAGATACTATCTTCGTTATTAGCACGTCCCCCCTGCTGAGAATAGCCTAAAGGCGGATGAATAGTGAGTTCCATGGAAAATACGTGTAAGGTTTTCTGTAAATCATTGAAATGCAGCTGCTTGTATAGAAACAGAAAACGTAAACTGGTTTAATTAATGAGAATAACGGTTAGGTGAAGGATAGTACGGTACGCGTATAATCGCTGCCTTCTACCTGCCGGTATGCCTTCTGGAGCGATTCAGCCATCTGGAAGGTTTTAAGCACCAGTTTGGTTTCGCCGATCTGAATAGTATCTCCATCGCTTAGATAAATCCGCTCCGAAGGATGTAGAGCCGGTTCCTGCCCATTGATGAAAGTACCGTTCCGGCTGTTTTTCCAGGTACTATTGGCTTGCTTAGCTCCGTCCTGAAGTACGTATTCAACCACACCCATCTTACTAATCTTGACTTCAATGGTGCAGTGCGGCCGACTCATATACCGATCTTCGGTTTGAATCATTAAATCGGATGGCGATTGCTGCGAAACACGCCCTATTGAATTGGGGCCTTTCTTGAGATCGAACGTCTGCGATTTCGTTTTTTCGTCATGGACAATCAGCCAGCCTAACACGTCCGGCAGCGCTGGCTTTTCGCCTACCTTATCCTTGATTATAGTGCTTTCGTCCGACTGCTCCCGAAGCTCCTTACTTTCATCGATAACTGGCTGGCTTCTTCCAACACCATTCACGTGCTGATTCACAGGCGGAGTGGGCGGTTGCGGAGTAATCGGCAGGGATGGCGGAAGTGGCAACGGATTAAGCTGACCACAATTCGGGCATTTAACTTCCGTGGTTTTGGTCGGTAGTTTTACCCGTACCGTCAGCCGACGCCGACACTCGGGATTTTTGCAGACGATAGTTAGCTCCTGAACGTTCATGACTACTGAAATCAAACGGGTTGGTAATTTTCGATTCTCGGCTTACAGTGGGCTGGCGCATGAGTTGCTTACGCGCTAACCCACTGAAGCTAAGCGACTTTGTTATGCCGCCCAGTCGCTTACATCTGAATTATTATCGTAATCCTGCGCGTAGGAATTGCTGGTGTCGTTGTGCGCATCAGTATTATCATAATGTGGGACATCAATGGCTTCATTCAGATGCACAGCTTGGGCATTTCCGGATTCATCGTAAGCTACACCTACATCAAACTTGTGATCGCCATCTGTATCAACCAAAGCCGTGCCGTTGTCTACGATCATGATATCGACAAAACCGTCGTGATCAACATCTTCCAGCATGACCTGGTGACCATCCACTTCACCAACTAATACCTCCGGCTCATCGCTCGTATTGGTTGTCGTATTATTGGTAAAGTGATTCTGACTGTTCTGATCGGGCTGTGTACCTGTATTGGCATTATCCAGCGCATCCATTGAAGGAGCCGCAAAAGTTGTCGTCAACGGGCTACTGGACACCACTTTGTGCGTTTCAGGATCTAGTTCCACGCGGGTATCCATGTAGCCGTCGTTATCTGTATCGACGGCACCAACCGTACCGTCATCGATAATAATAACTTCAGCATCTCCATCATGATCTGTATCGCCCAGACCAACATTGTGGCCTTCATACTGGCCGACTTTAATATCGGGTTGATTGTTCATTGAGGTAGTGGTTGTGTTAGTAACGGTTGTGTCATTAGGTGATTCATAATCCCGGTGGTCATTCGACTCCTGGCTGTAGACGTGGTCGACATAATCCTGGCGCTGCTGATCGGTCATACCTTCCCATTCTTCTTTATAGAAAGTATTGTAGTAGTGACCATGCCACTCAAAAAAGCCGCCGGGACCAACTTCGGCGCGGGCCGCCTTGAAGGCCTCTTCCTGCGTCATATTATCGTTCACTTTGGTTGCGAATGTTGGCTCATCGGCGGAATTATCAGGATGCGTGTTACTGGGTTTCCCGTCGTTTACGGCTTCTGGGTTTTCGTCGGACGGATTGTTGCCGTGAGCCGCTGGTTTGGACTCGTTAGCCGGTTTCGTAGTTGTTTCCGGATGGTTATCGTTTAGGGAACCGTCCTGACTCATGCCCCAGGCTAAGGCAGTGCCAACGGTACCCAGAGCGGCTGCTCCCCCTAATCCGGCAAAAATGCTAGCCCGTTGTTTACTGGTTAATGCTTTGCCGTTGGTTGTACCTTGTTGCGTTGGCTGATCGAAAAATGCTGAAGTCGGGTTCATTGTAGAGAAAATTTTTGGTTTCTAATTGGTCAGGAACGTGTTTGAATCCCTTTCTATATGGTTTATCCGGGAGTTATTCGGAATGTCAGTGGTAGCAGCAAAAAAATTTGAAAATTTTTTCAGTCGTCTACCCATTTACTTCGACAGTAGCGACACTGCTTCTGAAAAAGCAAATCGGCATAAGGAGCATAGCCTAAAAAATGCTGACAATCAGGATTAGGGCATATATAATCGCGCTTGAATGCTTCGTCAAGCACATGCATCTTTTCAACTGGATTAAACATATACGCATCAGCCAGTGCCGCCAGTTGCATACCATATCCGGGCACAAACATCAATGCGATCCGTATCCAGGTTTTCGTTTTGTCGGTCTGGACATCCTTTTTAGCCTGCATGTATTTGTCAAAGTGAAACTCAAGGCGTTTGAACTCCTGCGAATACGAAGCTGATTTTGGAGCAGCGCCCGAACCCATAGCGTAAAAAGGCAGCGGAGGAGGTGTTAATTTAGGTTTAGGCTTTGGTTTTACCGCATCGAAAAGAGGCTGCATATCCAACGGCACAACGGTCCCTAACACAACCTTGCTGGTAGGCGTAACCAGTTTCTTTTCAATGCGCTGATTGTTTACCTGCGTACCGTATGATGAGTCGAGGTCTTCTAACAGGCCCAGAAAGTCAGTGTAAAGCGAGAGTTTGGCGTGGTATCGACTGATACCCGGCTTTTCCAGCACCAGATCGTTATCCTTATTTTTCCCAATTCGGATAACGCGCAGAGCGGCTTGTTGAAGAGGGTCAGATGCCATGAGCTAAGAAGAGGTTAATAATAGACGGGCGGGAAAAACAGATTGTAAATAAAGCCCAACAGCGTCCCGAACGGATAAACCCAGTTGAACCAGCTAAGCGGTGCTAGAAATAACCCAATCCAGAAGCAGGTTCTGGCTTTGGATGAGTTCGCCCAAGCTCCTGCCACATCGCCCTTATCGAAGCTGGAATTGACTTGCAAGGCAAAGAAAAGCGACGCAATGCCCAGCGGCCAGAAACAGAATAGAGTAATAAAAATGGCTCCGATTAACCAATTAGCGGGTTTCTCAGTCGAAGACGGTGGAGTTGTATACGTTTGATTATTATTCTGCTGAGTTGATTTGACACTGGGCGGAATCTCAATCGGTGGCACTTGTACTTTGGGTGGTATTACGGTTGAGTTTCCATAGATTGGGGGCGGGACGCGTTTGACTTGCCCGGCATTTTGGTCTGAGCCTCCCAAAACAACTATGGGTTGATCGGCCTTTACATCGCTTAATTGCCGAATTTCCGTTGCTCCGTCGGCTATACTGTTATACAATGGAGCCACTACTTCCTTAACCACTAAAGCGTTCCTGAATTCCTGGCAACTCTGGAAACGCTCGTCAGGTGCCTTCTGCGTTGCTTTCTGAATAGCGTCATTAACGGTCGCGGACACACCAGTAAGGCGTGGTAAAGCCGACTGAATTATTTCCCGGTGGATGGTAAAAGTAGACCCTGATGAATCGTCGTAGGGCTTATTGCCAGACAGTAAAGCATAGAGCGTAACGCCCAGCGAGTAAATATCAGTGCGATAATCGACCTGTTTAGGGGTCATAATCTGCTCAGGACTCATGTACTGCGGTGAGCCAATAGCAGTCGTTGTAGCGGTCAGGTTGGAGTCGGAGTTAATCAGCTTGGCAATTCCGAAGTCCATGACCTTAACCAGTCCGTCCTTGGTCAAGAACAAATTAGAAGGCTTAATATCGCGGTGGAAATAACTCTTCTGGTGCACATACCCGACGGCATCTAGTATCGACTCGAACCAGCCTATGGTCTGCTTTTCGTCGATAGCTCCGTTATCCCGGCTATACTGAAACAGGTCTTTACCATCCAGATACTCCATGATAATGGCCATTGTCGACTCATCCTCATAGTAATCGAAGACCTGCCGAATGTGTGAATGACGAAGGCCAACCATGATTTTAGCTTCGTTGCGAAACCGCTCGGCAGCGTGTTCGTATTGCATCAAATCAGCCTTCAGAACCTTAACGGCGAACTCTTTACCAAGGGCATTTTCAGCGTACCAAACCGTGGCCATGCCGCCGGCTCCAAGCTGGTGCTTGAGTTGATAAGGACCAATATGCGTAAGCATCGAGACGTAGGGTTAAGAAAATGTTGAAACGACAGCTAGCCTAGTTCCTAAGTTGCGGATCTTATTTCCAGCCATAACCGTAGTTGCTGAGCTGCTTCTGCGCTTTTTCGTTACCTAGCCGCGCTGCTTTGCGGTAGTAATCCAGAGCGGTTGTCCAGTTTTTGGTGGTGCCATAACCGTATTCGTAATAGAGTCCAAGGTTGTATAGCGCATTGGACTGATTTTTAGTCGCTGCGCGCTCAAACCAGCTCTTGGCAATGTAATACTCGTACCGACCATTGACATTGCCCGTTCCGTACATATAGCCTAGTTCATTCTGAGCGTCGGCATACCCCTGGTCAGCAGATTTACGATACCAGCTTACAGCTTCGTTATAATTCTTATAGACCCCGCGCCCTAATGCATAGCACAAACCGGTTTTATACTGCGAACCAGCATGGCCCTTATCTGCAGCTTCCCGATACCACTTATACGCTTCGTAATAGTCGGTCGGCACGCCGAGACCTTCGTAATACACATCACCCAGATTATACTTGGCGGAGAGGACACCTTCCTGGGCCGCTTTTTCAAAGCATGATCTGGCATAGGCATAATCGATGTTAACGCCTTCGCCATACCGGTACATAACGCCAATATTATTTAGGCTAACGGGTAATCCCTTATCGGCGGCCTTACGATACCAAATCATGGCTTCCGAATAATTTAGCTGCGTGCCATTACCTGAAGCATACATATAACCTAAATCGTGCAATGCTTCTGGCGTCATGTAATCTGAATCCCGGTTTTTATACAGCAAGTTGAAAGCTTCGGTATAATTTTCCTTATCCGTAAGTTCAACCCCTTTCTTGATTTCATCTTTTTTGATCTGGATACCAAACCAGATCAGGCCACCCAGAACAACAATAAACACGCCTACCCCGATAAGCACATAGCGAAGCGTATTGGATTTAGGGACGGGTTGGGGGTAAGGATAAGGGCCGGGACCGGGATTTGGAACCGGCATTGGCACCGGTAGGGGTTCGGGTAACGGCAGTTTCTGATTATGTAGATTGTTCGGATCGAATAGCGGCTGCGGAATTGGGGCCGGATTTGGCTTATGAAGATACGGGATTGGTGGCGGAATAGGCGGACTCTTATCTCCATCAACAGAAATTACCAGCGTTTCTTCATCGGATGTCTCAGTTTGACTCATTGCTTTCTTGAATTCCTGACAATTCTGAAAACGGTCCTGAACAGATTTGCTAGTTGCCTTCTGAATAGCCGCATTGATCGTATTCGAAATACCTGGAATCATTGGCAGCGGGGCTTTCACAATTTCAGCCTGAATCATATACGATGAGCCGTATGATTCGTCGTACGGTTTTTTGCCGGTTAATAGTGCGTACAGCGTCACGCCCAACGAGTAAATATCAGACCGCAAATCAATGGCTTTAGGCGTTGTAATCTGCTCCGGGCTCATATATTGCGGTGAGCCGATAGACGTCTGTGTATGCGTCAGTTCCTGATTTGAATCAATAATCTTGGCAATACCAAAATCCATCACTTTAATCGAGCCCGATTCCGTCAGAAACAAATTGGATGGTTTAATGTCGCGGTGGATATAACCTTTCTGGTGGACATATGTCATGGCATCCAGCACATCGTTAAACCACCGCACAGCCTGCGCTTCGGTCACTGGACCACGTTCAGTTAAATATTTACCCAGATCCTCCCCTTCCAGATACTCCATGATAATGGCCATCGTATTGCTATCTTCATAGTAATCGAAGACCTGCCGAATGTGCGGATGATTGAGGCTAACCATCACTTTGGCTTCATTTCGAAATCGCTCGGCAATATTTTCTTTACCGATCATATCGCGATTCAGGAACTTAATAGCAAATGGTTTACCAAGCGTATTTGTGGCGTACCAAACTACCGCCATGCCACCTTCGCCTAGTTTATGGTCAAGATTGTAAGAGGGGATTTGGGGTTTCATAGACCTGAAAAGTTAATTTTCATCAAATCATATTTCGTATTTAATGACTATATCCAGACTACTATTGAAATGTCAGTGCGGTACTCAAATAAAAAATTAGTTGAAAAGTTGCTTACTCATTGATGGCCTGCTGGTTTCTTGAACTATGATTGCTGTATGTCAACCAGTTACAGGTACTTTCTAAAGACAAGAATCTGTATGAACTTAGTAGATTAGCCCTTAAATTCCTATTAAATATTTAATTACCTCTTTCTAAATACAGCATCTTAAATAGATTATTTAGGGCTGATAATCAGAGAAATATAGCAAGAGGCAATGGCTTATTATCCGATAAGCGTATAGGTTAACCGTTTATTTAACGGCAAAAAAAAGCCCGTCTATAACTTACAGACGGGTTTATACAACAGGAAATTAATCACTAATTACTTTTTAGACCATATCAGTATCATTTGGTCACTCATTTACGAAAATTTATATCATATATTTTGTAGATGTGTACTATTAACTCAAACATGTTGCGCATATAATCGCTGTACTTTCTCTCTGCTTCGCTTAAGTCGCATCTTCACCGCGCTGGTTGTCAAGCCGTATAACTTAGCGATTTCTTCAATGCTCTGACTCTCCTCATATTTTAATCGCAGAATACGTTGCTCATCTTCAGATAGCGTATTCATAGCCCATTTCATTCGCTGATGAGCTTCCTCCTGCAAGTATGCTTCGCCGGGTTCTGGCAACGAATCTTCCAAATCAGTACCAAGCGATGTAGTAACCATCCGTTTTGCCAGACGGAGCTGATCGGCGCAGTGGTTGTACACAATGGCGTGAAGCCAGGTAGAGAAACTCGACCGCTCCTGAAAAGCGTCGAGCTTATTAAATACTTTCAGAAAAATATCTTGGGTGAGATCCTGAGCCTGCTCAGCATCTTTAGTCATCGAGAGACATTGTCGGTAAACCCGACCTACATATTGATTATAGAGTGAGTCGAAGTGTTGCTCTGGAAGCTGATTCCGACTTATTTCTTCCTCATGTAATTTTACATTCATCTCGATTTAGAAACATCAGGTTAAGAATATTCTTCAAATTTAATAATTCGATGTAACTACATTATCTGTTTAAAGAAATATAAAGGTTATTTTTAGTGTAAATCTATTTAACGGTCTATGTTTCAGGTATATATTATCTAGAAGGTTACTTCCATTAATGAAAGCAATTAAGTATGTTATACAGCCATGGCCAGCTACACTGCTAAAGGACTTATTCCGCAGAGCGGGTGTAAAACGAAACAGCCGCAACCTAGGCTGGTTTGCGGCTGTTAAATGAGTTGATTCACTTCTCTGTTCTATCTGCTCACTATTACGTTAAAGTCAGCTTACATTGAACAAGTTAAGAACCGGTTAATGCAGAAACCTGCTACCAAATTTGACAAAGCTTCTTTTATAGGTAAATTTCTCCAACACTTATGGGTTATTTGTTTTGACCGTGAAAATTACCAGGCGTCACGTTAGTTGTAAAAAGTATCATGTGTTGAAACCGGTTGATTACATTTTACTGATCGATTACCATTTCTTTTTATAGATCAATTTTTACCCCCAAGTTGCATTACGTATTATAGTACTGGTTAGGTTGCCAGGAGGGATCGGGAATACCCATAATGGCAAGAGGCTGATTATCTAATCGGCTCTAAAATGATTAAAAAAACAGTCCATTTTCATGCGAAAAGTTGACAAAATTTTGTTCTATATATAGAACGTAAACAACTTATTATCAGTGAACATGGAGGCCATTGACACATCTAATTTACCCCTTTCTGCACCAGCACCGAGAGCGGCTCGCAGCACGCGTCGGAAAGTAAACGGAGAAGCTACGGCAGCTCTCCTGATTCAAATGGCTAGCGAAATTTTAACCGCATCCCCAACACTACGGAAGCGTATTAACGTCAGCTTGACAGATTTAGCAGCCGCCGAAAAAGTGCGTAGGTCTTTGGCCAGAAAATCGAATTCATCTATTTAAAATAGCTTGAGTTGATAGAATCAGATAAGCCAAAAATCTCTCATCCGTTTTTGGCTTATCTGATTCTATCGCCTAAGAATTGGAAATAAGTTATTCATAATTGGATTATTTATTTTTTGTTCCATTTTTTTCGTAAACGGTCGGATATTGGCCGCTCCCTCACTAACTTCTGTAAAGCAGGAGTTTCGCCTTCAAGCGTCAAAACTAACGATGTACCTGAGCCGTAGTTATTGCAATTCTTCCGATGAACGGGGGACATCCACTAAACTATTTTGGCTCAATGAAAAAAATACCTAATGACTCTACAGATGTCAGCCAATTGCTGACTGGCAAAGAGTCGGCAGCTATCGGTCGCCGTATTTTTATGCGCTACCTCGGATTCACAGCGGCAGCTGGTGTAGCGCTCAGTGCCTGCCATAGTGAGATTGCTGACCCCACCCCAACCGGCTCAGCCAGACTTGGCGATGCAGTCGATTTGGGCGACATCGGCTACAGCGATGTAACGGTACTTAACTATGCTTACGCGCTGGAACAACTGGAAGCAGCTTTCTATACGCAGGCAGTTATGACTCCCTACTCGGGTATGAACGGCTATGAAAAAGCAATTCTGACCGAAATTCGGGATCACGAAATCAGTCACCGCGAGCTATTTAAGGCAGCGCTGTCCAGTGCAGCTATTCCAGGATTAACCCCTAACTTCAGCAGCATTAACTTCAACAGCCGGGCCTCCGTACTGGGAACAGCCCGCGTATTCGAAGCGGTCGGTGTATCTGCCTATAATGGGGCTGGCCGATTAATCAAGAATGCCGATTATCTGACGCTGGCCGGTAAAATCGTATCCGTTGAAGCCCGTCATACGTCAATCATCAGCGAAATGGTGAACCCGATGACTTCTTCGTTCTCGGGCGATGATCTCGTGGATCCAGCGACTGGTCTGGGTCAGGCCCGTATGCCCGAAGAAGTTCTGGCGCTGGTACGGCCCTTTATTCAGGAAACAGTTAATGGTAAAAACCTCCGCAGATAACAAAAGCACCACAAGCCATGAACTTACAAAACATATTGAATGAAATTGAGAAAGTGGATGCCGACGTATATGAGCGGATTGACCATGTATCGCGTCGCCACGTTTTTCATAATTTTTTAAAGAAAGCCGCTGCTGGTGTTGCTCCCGTTGCGTTCGGCGCTGTTTTAAATGAGGCCTATGCCCAAACCAACGTTGTAGCAGATGTGCTGAACTTTGCTTTAACGCTGGAATACCTGGAAGCTGAGTTTTACAACCGGGCACTCGCTGCTGGTTTAGCCATGGGCATGGAAGGTCAAATGACGTTCCAGCAAATTGCTAAGCACGAGAATGCACACGTTGCCCTTTTACGCCAGGCCCTGGGTGGAGCGGCTATCTCGAAGCCTAACTTCGACTTTACATACAAAGGAGCTTTCCCCGATGTATTCTCGAATTACAGAACATTCCTGGCCGTTTCGCAGGCACTGGAAGATACGGGTGTCCGGGCTTACAAAGGTCAGGCACCAGCGCTGATTCCCTTCCCCGACGTATTGCAGACAGCACTGCAAATTCACTCGGTCGAAGCCATGCACGCAGCTAAAGTACGCTATTTGAACGGCGCTCGTGGCTGGATTACAGGCAACCAGGGCTCACCTGCTGCCGTGTATGCTGGTGAAGATAATACTTCGCAGGGCGGAGCCAGTGTAAACGGCTTAGGCGGCATCGGTTTCGACCGGGCTTCAGAAGCTTATGATGAGCCGCTGTCGAAAGCTGCTGTGCTGGCGATTGCGACGCCATTCCTGGCATAATAAACAGGATTAATAAAAGAGAAACGGTACGCCCCGATTGGTTAGTTTAGTGGACCAGCCAATCGGATCGCGTACCGTTTTGTTATGTATATAGCCCCTAAATTTACTTGATAATCAATCTGTTCCTAGCCATCTTAATCACGGCTATTATAGGTATTATGTAATTCCAACTTAGTGCAAAACATGCTCATACACCACGTCATCAATGTAACTTAATAGACCTCATCAGAGTCTATGAATTGTTGCATACATGAAGAAATTTAAGCTTTTTTATATTAAAAGTTACCAAATTATTTAATAATTCCGTTGATTTAAGTGTCAATAGCTTGGAGGCTGTTTGACAGATTACGGAAACGCTGCCCCCATTGGAGGCAGCGTTTTTTAGTTTTCAAGGTGGGTTAACTACTATTTCTCTAAAATAAACATAGAATTGTTGATCAGTGAGTTATCCGATTAATAGGTAAATACAGTAATACATTATTGTGTATTGTGGTGATTAGTTCTTTTCTATATATTTCGTGCCTTAATACCTTCTACTAACTGCTCATAACTATATGAAGAAACGTCTCCTATTAGCCACTCTTATTATTGTATGCTGGAGTGCTCTTGTTATGTATGGTATTAACCTGGTTAATATCAATAGCCCCGTTCTGGGATTAGTGCTCATTTACCCGGCTCCTTTTTTGATTTACTACCTAGTTGTATTCCGAAATGTGAACCGGGGATAACAAGCGTAATAAGATAATGCGAGCACATCATTTCTTACGATTTGGGTGCGGAAACCTGCTAAAAAATAAAGCTCAGCTACTCGGTAGCTGAGCTTTATTTTTTAGCTTATCTATTCTTATTTCTTATCCAGAAGCTGTTTCACTACTTTTTTCAGCTCGTCAATTTCGGCCTGCTGTTTAATGGTGTAGATTGTCAGTTCTTCAATTTTTTCCAGCAGTTTAGCATCTGTTTTATGTAAGTCGTTTCCTTGCTCGACCATTTCCTGAGCCGATGGAACACCGGGCAGATGATGGTGCTTATTTATATACTGCTCTACTTCCGACAGTGAACGCAGCGTATAGGATGGCTCAAACACTTTGTCACTCCACTCGGCCGTATTTTTGACGGCTACTTTCACTTTCTCCGTTAGGATTCCATCTTCTACAAACAGCTTGTAGCCAACTGGAGTCTGGGCTACTTTCGAGCCAATGATAATTGCTTCCCCCTGTATACTCTGCAAAAATGAGCCTTTTCGCTCCCAGAGTGACTCCGAGACGCCTAACCGAGCAGAGGTGTTCAGGCTGGCCATAACAACATCACCCTGATCGTTTACAGTCAGGAATTTGCTTTGATTAGTCAGGCTAGCTGGGGAAGCGCTGGTAAGATTCGTTAGTCGAAGGCCCGATTGATTAGCTGTGCCCTGGGTGATTTCCAGTTTATTTTTAGGTGCTGAGTTGCCGATCCCCACACTGGCGTTTGTACTACCCAGAATCACTGAGTTATTCTGACTTACAACCGAGTTGGCTCCAATGGCTACGGCATTCGTCAGGTTAGTAGGGTTCGTAGTACCGGCTTTGCTACCAAACCCGATGAAGACGTTCTCATTACCCGTCTGGCTATTAAAGCCCGCATACTCACCGATGAAGGTGTTACGCTGGCCAGTGGTGTTCTGAGCCGCCGAACCAGCGCCGATGGCCGTATTGTCGGAACCTGATGTATTAGCGTTACCTGCAGCATTACCCAGGAATACATTATAGTTTCCCGAGGTGCTATTGGAGCCCGCCTGTGGTCCCAGGAACATGTTGGCCTGACCATTCGTGTTGTTATAACCAGCCAGATTCCCGATAAAGGTGTTGGAACCACCATTAATATTGAGGAAGCCTGCCCGGTCGCCAATAAACACGTTGGAGCCACCAGTCGTGTTGCTAGAACCGACTTGGGCACCTATAAAGACGTTTGCGCTACCTTCTGTGTTCTTTGCACCCGAATAGTTACCCAGGAATGTATTCTGCGCGCCTATCGTATTCATATTTCCTGACATAATACCCAAAAAGGTATTCTGGATCCCTGTTGAATTACTGAATCCGGCATTAGACCCAATAAAGGAATTGCCCGTACCGGTGGTATTCAAACTACCAGCACTGGTACCCACAAACGTATTCTGCGAACCCGTTGTATTAGTTTGCCCCGTATACGTTCCCAGAAACGTATTTAACGAACCTTCTGTATTCTTATAGCCAGCATAGTATCCCAGAAAGGCATTCGATAAACCTGTTGTATTGACCTGCCCTGTGTAAGCTCCGATGAACGTGTTTCCATTTGCTTCCTTGCTTTGCGCACCAGCATAAGCTCCGAGATATGTATTTGAACTACCGGAAGTATTATTCTGCCCTGCCCCATAACCCACAAAGGAATTGTCGAATCCTATAGAGGCCATTTGACCAGAGAAAGCGCCCACAAACGTGTTGCGAGGGCTGGTTGTATTCATCTGTCCGGCTTTAAATCCCACAAACACGTTGTCAGCTCCTGATGAATTGGCATTACCCGCCTGAGAACCTACAAAAACATTCTCATACCCGGACGTAGTTACCTGCCCGGAGCCTGCTCCAAAATAAGCATTGTCGTTGCCCGTCAGGCCACCATTTCCAGCATTGCTGCCCACCAGCGTATTATACGTACCAGGAGTAGGCGAGTTGGCTGTATTAGCCACGTAGTTAGTTTGTGCCAGCAGAGAATTGCTTAGCAGAAAGGAAAAAAGGTAGAGTGATTTTCTCATTGCCTCAGGATTTTATTAGAGAAATTCGTTTTAGTTAACCTGCATGAATGGTTTGATACTATCAGGTCGCTAAAAGTAGAGAAAATATAGTTTAAATGCGGGTCATATATTGTCAATTTGGAGACATTGGTTTAAGTAATACACTGTTTTCTGTAGACTTATCCTATGCGCTAGCGAATCAGTTGTCTGATAAATTAGCAACTCAAAGATTAGTCTAGGCTTTTTAAACAGAAAACCGCCGAGGTAGACACCCGGCGGTTTATCCCTTTCAAATCAGAAGTAAGTCATGATTGGCTTCAAAGTATGACAGGCCAGTCACTTATTTGGCTGTTAAATAGATTACACGTTCAGCAGTTATCGCACCCGAATGTCCACAGCAATTGTGTCGTCTTCACCGTTTGTATAACCGTTGCCTGGGCTTGAATCTGGATCCGCAATACTACTGGCGCTAACCTGCGCCCGATTAATGAATCTGCCTTTGTCAGTTATCTGCGCTCGCAGCACCAGGTCCACACTAGCTCCGGCATCAAGGTGGTCAATGGTCTGACTAATCGAGCGATCATTAGCCGACCATCCAGTATCCTTGATAAAACTCATTCCAGTTGGTAATTCGTTAGTTATCAAAACCGAATTAGCTGCCTGACCGCCTGTATTCGTAACCGTAATGGTAAAGCTAATCATCTGCCCCAAAACAGGAGTGCGATTACTAACCCGCATGTACAGGCTAAGGTCAGCTTTATCCGAATCAGCTGTCGGTTGATTTGATAACACGCCCGGTAAGGGTATTTGAGCCAGGTTAGGGGAAGCATAATTGGTATTACTTACTTCTTCTGTCCGAAAGTCGACGGTGGCAGTATCGTCTTCACCATCGCCCGTACCCGACGCTGGTTTACTATCCACATCAGGCATAGATGCGCTCATGATCTGTACCGAAGGGTGGTAAGTACCAGCAAGGAGCGGTCGTACCTGAATCAAAAAAGTAGTATCAGCCAGACCAACCAGGTTAGAAACAGCTCCGGCCACCACCCCATTCGAGTGAATAATGCCTTCTCCACTAGCAAACGCCAGGTTGGGCGGTAACCGCAACTCCCAAGTTGCGCTCACAGGACCCGATGCGGGAGTACTATTACGCAGCTGAACACAAAGCGTAACTAATTCGCCTACTTTGGACGCTCGCCGGTCGGTTTGTAATGCGATACTTAAATCGGCATTTGAATCAAGATTAAATGTGTAATCCGACCGAGGGCGATCCTGTAGTCTGACGCCCCAAGTTTCGTTCGGTTGGCTGCCCATATCGATGATTAATTCGCCACCATTGGTAATATCACGATGCAGTAGATAAGCTTTAGTGTAAGGCTGACCATTGAGTGTCATTTGCTGGATATATATATTTCCAGCGCTATTATTACGGACAATAATATGGAATGCCTTGCCATCTGCTAACGTCAACGTCGCTTCATCGAATACCGGACTACCAAACACATAAGCTCCATTTGCCGGATTGGCCGGGTAGAAGCCAAGCGCCGAGAAGATATACCAGGCTGATAGCTGTCCTACATCTTCGTTGCCACATAAGCCATCAACTTTATCTGAGTAAAGACTATCCAGGACATAACGGACTTTCTGAGCCGTTTTGGCCGGTTGACCAACATAAGAATACAGATAAGCAATGTGATGACTCGGCTCGTTACCGTGTGCGTACTGACCGATAAGCCCACTAATATCGGCAGAGGCTCCATCGCCCAAATCTCCCCTAGCCACAAATAAAGCATCAAGCTTCTGACGAAAGCTGTTTTCACCACCCAATAACTCAATCAATCCTTCCACATCCTGTGGAACCAGCCAGGTATATTGCCAGGCATTTCCCTCGGAAAAATCGTCTTGTCGGTGTTCAGAACTAAATGGATTAAACGGTTCTCGCCAAGTATTGTCCCCAACCCGACCACGCATGAACCCAACTATTGGGTCAAAGTAGAACCGGTAATTTTTCGACCGATTCAGGAAATAGGCACAATCACCTTGGCGCCCTAACTTCTTAGCTACCTGCGCCAGACACCAGTCGTCGATAGCATATTCCAATCCTTTAGCTACACTTTCTATTTCCTCATCCGCGGGGATATAACCCTGTTGCTTGACAAACCGTAAGCCCCGATCATCAAGCATAGCGGTCGCTTTCATGGCTTCATAAGCCAAGGCCACGTCAAAGCCGCTAAACCCTTTTAGACAGGCATCAGTTACGACAGGTATAGCGCTGTTACCCGGCATGGTATAGGTTTCGTTACCAACCAGATGCCAGATGGGTAACCGCCCCTGTTGCTGGTAAATAGCCAACATACTATTAATCATGTCGCTGACACGATTTGGCTGCAACAATGTAAACAGCGGGTGCGCAGCCCGGTAGGTATCCCAGAGTGAAAAAGTAGTTAAATTAGTAAAAGGCGCGTTTTGATAGACTTTATTATCCGCACCCCGATAGTCGTTGTTATGATCGTTAAAGATCGAGGGAGCCACCATCGTATGATACAGCGCCGTATAAAACGTTCGTAGTCGGGCCTGATCAGTGGTTTTAACCACCACTTTGTTAAGCTCGGTGTTCCAGGCCGCATCGGCGGCTTTTACAACCTGATCGAAGTTCCAGTGAGGCAACTCATCCTGGATGTTTGCCAGCGCATTCTCTACACTGACGGGCGAGATACCCACTTTCAGAAGGACTTGCTCACCGGCCTGCGTCGCAAAGTTGACAACGCTCTTTAGGTTTACGCCCGTGGCCGAACTACCGCTGACCGGAGTCTGGTCGTCGTACAAAGACAACTGCCGGATGGGTTTAGAAAATATCGCGGAAAAATAAACACGCTGGTGTTCTGCCCAGCCGCTGGAATACCGATAACCCACCAAAGTTGAATCGTTCAACTTTTCCAGATGCGTTTCAGTCGACTCATCCCAGCCGATACCCTCCTGCAAATCAATTAGAATATGGGCATCGTCAGCGCTCGGGAAAGTGTACCGATGAAGTCCAACCCGCTCTGTAGCTGTAAGTTCAGCCCGAATACCGTAGCGTTTAAGAGTAACAGCGTAATAACCGGGATTCGCAATTTCGTCGGTATGAGCGAAACGGGAAGCGTACCCGCTTCGGCTATCCTGCGAAGTTCCTTTACTTAGTTTTACCGGGCCCGTAGTTGGCATAACCAGAATATCGCCCAAATCGCCAATGCCCGTACCGCTCAAGTGTGTATGTGCGAACCCAATCAACAACGAATCGGAGTCGTTATAACCCGAACTCCAGTCCCATCCCTCCGACATCTGCGTTGGCCCCAACTGAACAGCACCGAACGGGACATTAGCCCCCATAAACACATGGCCGTGCGCGCCCGTACCGATAGCCGGCTTAACGTACTGGGTCAGGTTAACTAAAGCTTTTTTTCGCGCCGGAGACTGACCAAATCCGGCGGCCCCTATTCCGGTTAGCAGGCAGATAACCCCCACTATAGGCCATAGTCGCCGATTAATTTCACGTTGAGCAGTCACAGTATGATAGGTCAGGAATAATGCTTTGCCAAGATACAAAAGATGTATCTACTGAACTATCCGCGCAACAACAGCAAATGGAATCTCGTGATCAATCGGTTGATGGCCACGATGAACCTGTAGGGGCTGTCAAGTTTACACAACAAAAGAGCCTGACTTATAGCCAGGCTCTTTGACGACTTGATAGTGGATAATTACTGCATGGCAATCGTGCGGCTCGCCTGCTGAACGGTTTGTGTCGACAGATTCAGTTGCTTGACAATGCTGCCTTCGTTCGATTTCACTTCCAGTTCATACTCGCCATCGGCTAACTCATCGACATTCAGCTTCACAGCATATCTGGACTCATGCTTACCAATGCGCTGCTCATAGAAAACCTTGTTGTTTTTGTCACGCAATAGCACCACCACCGGTACGTTGGCCGACTTCTCGACGGCTACCCGAATCTGGTGGTTAAGGGTTACATACGCACTAGCATCGAAGGAGAGCGTTTTCGGCGTGGTGGGATTGATTAAGGTCGATGCGCCTAACAGAAAGGAAGTAGCAATTTTGCTCATTAGTGGTAACATGGTAGTAGTTGTTTAGTGTTTTAGTAGTGTTGTTTACTGAGTTACTCTTAAGAATCCAAAGTCTGTGCCAATCTGAAAAATCATTGACATTCAATCACTTATTAGTGGTGCCAATATTTTTCCTTGTCCAGAAGCGGACAGGCTTCGTTCACTTGCGGACAAAATTAGTGGACAACAGGAAGGTGGACCAATGCGTAATTGGCAGCGTGTAGCAATGAAGTGATAAACCGGCCAAATAGTCAGATAAGTGGTTCGCTGATGCACATGCCGGAACCGGCGAATTCCACAGTAACCGAAGTACGCGCTGAAAGCTTCTATAACACAGTATGAAAACACCGACTACTCCCTGATCAATTATGCCATTCCCTCCAACGTCATCTTTACTTTCCTGACTATTCCCAAACTTTCCTGCGTCTTATCGGACGTATTCATGCTTAGAGCATCTTCAAGAAACTCTAAATGCTCGATTTCTGTCTGATGCTGCCCTTGGGCACCAATCATTAACCAGGCAGTGGTGTATTGCGCCAGTATATTATCGTCGGTTATTTTAGTATCCCCAAGAAGGCGCTTGCATAGTAAAAGAGTTGCTTCAACGATCCAGTCCCAGTACTCCTTTTCCTCCGAGGTTTTGCGCTGGATGTTTTCCAGCTCAGCATCCAGATCTTTTTGTGCTTTAGCCTTGGTAGGTAGGTTGTTTTTGTTCCAGGCACGTATGCCCGCCTGAACTAAGGCATTCTCAATCGATAACCAGTTTATGAGCGGGTAAAATTTGGTTTTATTGTCAGGGATTTCGTAGGCTTGTCGATACTTGGCCGCCGAGCATTCATAGGCATTCTGTTTGTCTTTGCCCGTACTGATTATTGCCAATCGTTTGTATGTACTGGCCAGAATGTCGATTCGCTCTACAGTTACCCCGAAACGGTTCAGACCTTCCAAATCTACAATAACCTCGTTTAAGGCGTCTGTAGCCTCCTTCACGATTTTGGCTAGTTCAACAAGAGATAGTGCAGGGTTACTTTTGCCTGCTTTTTTAACCTGCTGCGCATACAGCTTGACTTTGGTATTGCAGAACTTTTCTGTCGCTGAAAACGAGTAGGATGCCTTTTCTTCTTTCCATAAATCGGAAAATTTCGCAACTGCCTGCTCGTACATATTCAAGGCACTAAACAGAAGCGCCTGAAGTTCAATAATGCGACTGCTGCTGAGATCTGCCTGTACGAGCGCTTTGTCGATCGCATCCATTTTTTGCATTATCTCTTCTGAATCATAACCTCCGCTCTCAACCCGATTGAGGAGATTACCCAGTTCAATTTCAGCCTCTTCCGGAATGACGAAGTCATAAGTCATACTCTTTGGGCGGGACTTATTCGTCAGTTTGTAATACGGGTCGCCATAAGCCTGGTAAGCTCCCCAGGTGTTGTTTCGGGGACCATATTTTTCAAAAATTGCTAGACGTGCCTTTTTGATCGCTTCGCCAAAATTGTAGCGCTCGAACATATACTGATAAAACAACTCGGCAAAGTCAAGCGCAGCACTATCGTTAACAGCCCAGCCAGCCACCACAACGGCTTTAACGCCAATCTCAATTAACTGAGTGCCGATATTGGCCGCCAGCCCCAATCGACTCTGGCTAAAACTTTCGGCGGCACCGTCCATCTGACCCAGATAGCAGCAATTGACAAATACCAGTTCAGGCACATTACTCATCTGTTTAATATAAGCAGGTGTCAGATAGGCACCCTCGCCAATGAGCATTCCTGTGGGCAAGCTGGGGTCTTTATGAAAAACGCCATGACCCGCCAGGTGGACGATTTTGTAGTTTTTACTGAACAGGTTAAGCAGAATTTGTGAGGCTTTTGTACCCACAAGCGGATTCACATCGTAACCCTGAGTTTTTAAGAGGTCGGCAATTTTTCTACCTTCGTTGCGGGCTGCCTGTAGCTGAAGCGCTGGGTTATTGAGATCGGGGTCACCTATAACGATGGCTGTCGATTCAACTACGGGTGTAATATTGATACGGGCGTTACCGGTTGCCAACTGCCGAATCATACCAGCATTGATACTTAGTGGACGAGCATTGATAACGCTATCCTGCAACAGCTCCCAGGGGAAAGCGGCCGTGTAGCTATCCAGTATCCAGTTAATGTTGTTTTGCCGTTTTACCTGATCCTTGAAATTGTTGGGAATCATCAGTTCGAAGATAGCTTTGGCCAATTCCGGCGACCACTCATCATTCCTGGATAAGTCTTCGAGCATTCCGGTGAGCGTGTCGTTGATGGTTGTCAATGACTGTTGTTCAACCCGGGCCGCGTTGGTAGAAATCTCGAACTGTAGATTACGCTGTGAATTGGTGCTATCATCTTCAGCTCCATCACGGCTTACATTGATTCGTGTCCACCATTCCGTGGTATCATCAACGGGCAACCGTTCTCGCCAACCGGTTAGCTTTTTAATTCTATTGCCATTTCTGAAAATATTCAGGGATCGACTTTCATCTTTTTCAATAGCACTAACTGCTTTTATACAGGTCAATGCTTTGTCTTTGTAAAGTTCGACAAACTCGATGGTGTCAATAACGGTAGGCGCGGTGTAGATTTGCCGGATTTTGGCATTGGCATTCTGTACACCCTGAATAATGGCGCGAATCGAATTCTCGATACGTAACCCACCATAGCCCGATCCAATCACCAGGGCCGAGATGCCAATGTGTTGCGCCATTAAGTTTTTATTCAGGGCGGCCGTGGATTTACTGTTCAGGTTGGCGAGGTAATTGATTGTCCCTTGTTCAACCGCCTTGGCCAGCCGGAATTCAGTAAACATCCCCTGCTCACCTAACCCTACGATTACAGCCCCCCGGAAACCCTGTGTCGTATCGGAGATTATCTCCTCACTGGTACCGAAAACGCCCGGATAAAGCCCTAATTGATGCCTGCGACTTAATTCATTCCCCAGATACTGATCAATTGACCGCTCCGCATTTTGAATACCATCGTTCTCAAAATGCCCCGCCATAACCGGATACATGGCATACTTCAGATCACCGTTGCTAACCGAAACCGTAATGGGGACATCACCTGCCGTAAACCGTTCATCGACACCTAACCCCATTAGTGACTTCTCGACCCCCGTCGGCGATAGATCGAAATCATAGATGGTTCTGGCCTTAAATTCTTTATCCAGACTGCGGAGTACGGGTCTGGTCCGTTTGAGTTGCGAAGTAAAACCCGTATTCAGTAGTTCCGTAATGGCTCCGAACAGCTTTGGTGCATTGGCTAGTTCGCCGTGCGTCACATCGGAATAATAAACGGTATTCTGAGCAATCATCGGTTTCGGTATGCCGCTTTCCCAGGTTACACTTTCATCCCCTTCTTTGGTCGCAAAAAATGTTAACTCATCATTGTCAGTAGTAAACCCACTGATCGTCTGCTGATTCTGCCGTGCTTGACCGGCAATATATACCGCGGATGATAGGGTTTTGGTAAAATCGGGAGAGTCTGTTTTCGCTAGCACCTTATCCCGATAGTTGCCGAATTCGGTTAGTAAATCATCGTTGGGAATTGGCCATTCGTCATCACCAAAAGCCTTCCGCATCCGCTCCCAGGTAGCGCGTTTGGCAAAATCGTTTTTCGCATCGGTGGTCAATGGCAACAAGCTAAGGATACCTGGGAACTGAGAAAATACAGCCAGTAAATCCTTTTTCGAATGCGTAACATCAACAAAATCCAGGGTATGAATTAACGAATCCAGCCCAAACAATACGTAGGGGATTCGGAACGAACCGCCCAGAGGAGCGCCCAAGAACAGCAGGCGAAAGCCCTGGCTAGCTTGTAATTTTTTCCAGTTATCGGTATGATTAACGATATAATCCCGGATCAGGACACCACCCATCGAATGCCCAATTAGTTTGATCGGTTGACCTAATTGTTGCAGTTCAATCAGCTTTCGGTCCAGCGCAGCCGCATTGGCGACCATGTTCAAGCGCCAATCGAACGGAAAAACAACTACGTCATAATCTCGGGACAGCGAATCCACGATTTTCTTGTACGAGCTGGCGACTACTCCGTCTGCCTTTACATTTCTATTATTGTCGTCGCTATAGAATAAGCTGGTTAATCCACCGCCAATAAAGCTGAAAAAATTGATCCAGATTGATTTATCGCTGACTGTCAGCGTACTACCCATAATACCTGGCAGCAATACCACAATTGGCTTTTTACCGGATACCTGAACGGGAGTTACCTTGCCGCCCGGAACCAAGGAGCTAATGTTTCTGATCTCTTCCTGACTAAAGGCCCTGGTATCCAGTTTGGCAAAACCTGGTATCAGTGTCTCGCCCGTGTTTCTAAGTGCCAGTAGTAGGGCGTTTCGAGTCCTGTCGTTTACGAAGTAGTTCGAATGGCTTACGTCGGCCCCTTGGTCGAAAAAGTACTGAACTTTATTGTCGGCATATTTGACGCCGTTGTACATAGATCGGGTATCGACCACAAAGTCATTGTCGCCCAGGAAAAACAGATTAGTCAGCGCAACTTTGATGGCCTGCCACCGAAAGCTCATTTTCGCATCGCCCGATATAACGATGAGTGGCGACTCAATGAGCGTACTAGGGTCCGGATTGGCATTGTTCAATATCTGGTTAAAGGGCGAACTGGGGCTCTGCACCTCTAAACCCGGCAAAACAGAAACGTCATTTCTGTCTTTTAGCGCGGTCGCAATCAGGTCCTTAATGATACCGAAAGCTGGATTAACACCCAGGCCAGAAGCCAGCCCTATGACATTGGCGATGACATTGAAGTAAATGTCAAGGCGATGCGAGAGCAACGTTGTACCGCTGGCTGTAGCGGCCACCCGAATAAATTTACCGATGGTGATATTTTTACCAAGCATGACGGCCTCAATGGCCTCGATGCGTTGAAGGTCATCGGTTCGATTCTGCTTCTGGAGAAAGTTTTTCTCATTGGCCGAAAAACCACGTTTTGCAGGATTGGCTACACAAAAGCGGCTCAGAATATCACCTACCAGGCCCCCACGCGAATGACTAATCAGGGTTAACGTAGCCGTTTGGGGTAACGCCTTAACTAGGTCGAGTACGTTATCCAGCGGGCTTTGAGTAAGCGTTTTGTGCTGAAAAGCCAGCACTCTTCCTGGATAGGTTTGGGTAATAAAACTCCAGACAGGCGTACCCAGCAAACCCATAAATGCCCCTTGTGCCGACGAAATAGTACCGTGTATAAACAGCAGATAATTGCCGCCATTCACCACTTTTGGGGGTGCTAGTTTAAAATCGGTCGTAAGTTGGAATAAGCCGGTTATATTGTCTGATTGTTTATTGTCTAGCTTAATTGCCAGGTCTTTAAGAGACGTCCTGATGAGAGGATCAGCCACTTTTTTACTAAAAATGCTGATGAATTTTAAGGCTATTTTTGAAAAAATCCCTCGATTGGACTCGCCGACAAAAACTTCGGTGGGGATTTCGACAATGGTATCCTCGCCGTTCTCAACACTCCTGACTTGGGTCGATGTTCCAGGAAAAATTTCATCGATGGTGTTGAGGTTTCCGACCCAGACAGTATTATCCTCGTACGTAAACTGGATGACCTTACTTTCATCTAAATTAACGATATGCCGATTATCAACCTCACCCCGCGTGGTAGTATTGATGGCATAAGTTTCTTCAAGTGAAAGCGTTTCAGAATCTTCGAGTTCTGTTGGGCGGATTCTTTTCTCGCCAGTGATGCGAATTTTTAAGGTTTCCATGAGGGAGGCTAAGGATTGGGGTTTTAATCAACGACGGCGATAACCTACAGAGACACAGTAAGTACACAAAGGAACACTAAGCTTGTACGCTGAGAGAGAGGCTTTTAGTTAACGGTAATGCAGGATTTAGATCAACAGGGATTAAGCAACTTATTACCATCAGCGTCTACAACTCACCTTTTCTCAATAATGCCCCATTGGCTTTTAAATTTCCGTTTTGAAGTGCACTTTTGACCATGCCCGCAATCTAGTTTTCAACAAAAAGCAACTACAATTGCGGGATTATCACATTTCTATAACATTTCGCTTCAGCACGCAGACAATCAAACCTTTCCGTCATATTAAGCGTATATTTCAGTAGCGAATTACGTTCGTAATCACCCTTGCCTTATGAAACGCATCGTTCACAAACATCCACTGGCAATTCGGTGGTTTCACTGGATAAACTTCCCGGTTCTGTTCGTTATGATCTGGAGTGGTCTGCTTATCTATTGGGCCTACGATCCGTATAAAATTCAGATTGGCGACTATACGCTGGTGTCGTTCTTTCCTGATGGCTTTTATAAATTCCTGCACGTGCCGTTTCGGTTGGCAGAGGGGATGGCCTGGCACTGGGTATTTATGTGGCTGTTTATTCTGAACGGGATTCTATATGTTGGCTACACATTTATATCAGGCGAGTGGCGACATATTGTACCGAACCGGCATTCCTTCAAAGAAGCTATTCAGGTTACGCTCTATGATCTGGGACTTCGTAAGACCCAGCCGCCATTTATTAAGTATAATGGCGCGCAGAAGATCGCTTACTTTTCCATTATGCTTATGGGCGCAGGAGCGGCTCTAACTGGTTATGCAATTTATAAACCAACACAGCTTTCGTGGTTAACCAGCTTGTTAGGTGGCTACAAAGCCGCCCGGCTAGAGCATTTTATCCTGACGCTGGGCTTTGTCTTATTTTTCTTTATTCACGTTGGACAGGTAATCCGTACCGGTTGGAATAATTTTCAGTCGATGGTAACGGGCTTTGAAGTTGTTAAACATGATGACACTAACAAGGGCCATCAACTGATTGAACCGGAGCCAACTGAGCCATCTGATTCAACCCCGACCGACGCACCCGTGCAATCTACGGATTCAACGATTAGACCCGCTTTACCATGAAAAAATCCGCCGAATCTCAGGAACCTCAACTTCCTGAAACCGATATTCCCGAATCAGCCGTTCGTCGACGTGTGATTAAATCGTTTGGCTGGTTTGCGCTGGCGTCTGCCGTACCAGTAGGGGTCTACGAGTGGATCACGCATAGTCCCAGCGCTCAGGGCGTTCGGAAACCGTTCAGAAAAGTGCTGGACGCTAACGAAAAAATTGCCAGCTCCTATTTCGGGGATACACATCTGGTACCCACTTTTCGGGTTGAAGATGCGGCAAAAAAAGCCCGTGTTAATGGATATGATGGCATCAAATCACCCATTCCAGAGGACTGGCATCTCCACATCGACCAAAATGCGGGCAGCGAGCCATTAATGCTTACTATAGACGAAGTAAAAGCGTTGCCCAAACACGAGATTGTATACGAATTCAAGTGCATTGAAGGCTGGAGCCAGGTGCAGTATTGGGGTGGTGCGCGACTGTCAGATTTCATGGCGAAGTACAAACTTGGCACCCGCAGTGGTAATGCGCCAACGCCCAATAATACTGCCGATTTATTTAAGTATGTAGGTCTGGAAACGCCCGACGAAGGGTACTACGTCGGTATCGATATGGAAAGTGCGATGCATCCACAAACCCTACTGGCTTACGAACTAAATGGGCAACCTATTACAGCTCCGCACGGTGCACCATTACGGCTGATTATTCCGGTTAAATATGGGGTAAAGAATCTGAAACGCATTGGTCGGATGTTCTTTGCCGACGAACGCCCACGCGATTTCTGGGCAGAGCGTGGGTACGATTATTACGTTGGTTTATAGTAAACTAAACTTAACCATAAGTGAATGAATTATCTGCTCTCATTCCTGATAACTGTCGGTTTGTCGGCAGCGCTGCCAGCAACAAAACCGATTAAGCCAACCGCGCAACCGGTCGTAGTATTGGAATTATTCACGTCGCAGGGATGCTCCAGTTGCCCATCCGCTGATAAAGCCTTACAAGATATTACTGCCAAAGCTACCCAAAATGGCCAGGCCGTGTACGGTTTGTCGTTCCATGTTGATTATTGGAACCGACTCGGCTGGCAGGATCCGTTCAGTACGAAGCAATACACTGACCGCCAACGCCAGTATGATCGGGCGTTGAAAACGCAGACCTACACACCACAATTGGTTATTAATGGACAGCAAAATGTTATTGGAGGGCAACGCAATCGTATCGAACAGGCGATCCAAACCATCCAGAAGCAGCCCGCTTCGGATTTTGTGGGTGTTGATGGAAACCTAACGCGTAATGCCAAACAGATGAGTGTTCGCTATGAATTATCAGCCGCTGGTCCTTATCGGGTAAACGTCGCGCTGGTACAGAAGGAAGCTCACACAGTCGTTCGAAATGGAGAAAACGGCGGTCGAACACTAGTGAATACCAATATTGTCCGGCAGTTCAAAACCGTAGATGAAGCCAACACGTCGGGCAGCGTGTCCCTCGACTTACCCGCTAGTCTGCCGGCTGATCAAACCGCCGTTTTGGTCTACGTTCAGCGTATGGATAATGGACAGGTAGTCGGCGCTAAGATGCTTTAGAATAGCGATTAAACTAAAAAGCCGCGAAACCAATGGTCATCGCGGCTTTTCCGTTCTCACTGAAAATGAAGAATTTATAATAGCTTAGTACATAGCTAAGCTAATCGTTTTTATGCTTTCGTTTCGTCCTGCGTTTCCGCAACGGGCGATTCTTGAGTTGATTGATCTTCGGTTGTTTCCTCTGAAGCAACAGCTTCAGGCTGAGCCTCTTCAACTGCGTCAGCCGATGCTGTACCGAATAATTCGGGGGCATATTGACGCAGCAATCCGTACCAGCTTACCAGTTTTTTAATGTCAGCTGTACGAACACGGTCCCGGTCATAACTGGGTACAACCGACGCCATAAAATCAGCCAATTCATCTGCCGAAGCCTTAGAGTCGACAGGCAACGTATCACCGTATTTTTCGCTGATCGCCAGGAGTACATTGCCAAGCGGCATTGACTCATTGTCACTGTCGTCAACATAAATTGAAATATCACTCAGGACCGACACGCGAGCCGTTGGGCCCATCATGGTTTTAGTCTTTTTGTCATCTAATGACTCGACAATAACGCCAGCCCGGCCCGGTTTAATAATTCGGTACAAGCCGCTGTAGCCGGCAACGTTAGCAATTTGTTTTAAAGGTTCCATAAAGAGACGTTGTAAATGGGTAACGAGTGTTTTGGCGGGTGTATTGCCTTTTTAATGGTTAAAAGAGTAAACGAACTATTAACTGGTCGGGCGCCCTTTCGCTTTTCCGACTCGGCCAGCAGTCCGTTTTTGCTCTGTGAAATACTCTTCGTTAAGTGGTCGGATGAAGGACAGGATGTCTTCGCGACCAGTCGCAGTGACCGCCGAAGTCACAAAAAAATCGGGGGCATCCTCCCAGGTTTCGAGTAGTTTAGCCCGGTATGTATCCAATGTTTGCTGAAGTTTTGTGGCGCTTATTTTTTCTGTTTTCGTGAATACGACCACAAACGGTAGGCCACGTTCGCCCAGATTATGCATAAAGTCCAGATCGAGTTTCTGCGGCTCAATCCGGGCATCGACCAGCACAAAAATACAAAGCAGGTTAGGGCGACTGGTCAGATAACCATCAATCAGCGCAGCAAATTTCTCGCGTTCTGTTTTGCTAACTTGAGCGTAACCATAGCCAGGCAAATCGACTAGATACCACTCGTTATCAATGATAAAATGATTGATAAGCTGTGTTTTGCCGGGTTTCCCTGATGTTTTTGCTAACGACGTACGACTCGTCAGCATATTGATCAGCGACGATTTGCCAACGTTCGAGCGCCCAATAAACGCGTACTCAGGCCGGTCGGGTTTCGGACATTTGGCCGGATCAGAATTGCTGACGAAGAATTCGGCTTGTTTGACGGGCATAGCACGGTTGTGATAAAACGGCTGCAAAGTTCGGAAAGATTAGCGAGAATGGCACGTGATTTGTCTTTTGCTAATCAGTCTGTTAATTTGCTCGACAAATGGGCGACTTAAGAAACGAAAGTCACTCTTCGCTGCGTTATAACACGAAAACCATCTAGATCTCCGGTGCGCCGGTCTGACTATGAAAACAGCATTTTTCCTGCTAAGCTTACTATGCGCGGGTCTCGTTTTTGCACCAACGAATGCCGCTCTTCGGCCAGTCACGCCAAAAAATGGTGTAAATAAACCCATTGTAACAAACGATGCCGAAGGCATTCAGTTTACGGAAGCCTCCTGGAAAGAAATCCTGAAACGGGCAAAAGCGGAGAAGAAAGTTATTTTTCTGGACGCTTATGCCAGCTGGTGCGGCCCCTGCAAATTGCTGCAGAAGAATGTTTTCACGAAAAAAGCTGTTGGCGACCTCTACAATGGCAAATTCATTAATGTAAAAATGGATATGGAGAAAGGCGAAGGACCAGCCTTGTCGCAAGTGTATCCGCTTGAAGCCTATCCAACGTTGCTTTACATCGACGGTAATGGTCGCTTACTGAAAAAAGTACTTGGTTATCAATCGCCGGAAGACCTGATTGCCATTGGCAAAAGTGTCAACGGTAAAGCGCTATAAAAATAGAGCTGCTTTCTACGAAAAGGCGCTGGATTTAAACTCAGCGCCTTTTCTGTTATCCGTCGTTGATTTCGCATCCGTTAGTGGAATGCGCTCATCTGGCTTAGCTAAGCCTGAAACGGATTGTAGGATATGCTGAACCATTGCCTGAGTAATTGTTTTGCGCTGAAACCGTTCCCGAAAATCGTACCGAAAACCAATTTGATATGGAGCTTGACGAAGTTGGTTAACCAGATCTAACACATCGCCGGGCTCAAACACGATACTATTAGTCAGATTTGTTCGCACAAAAGAAGCTGCATATCCTGAAACACCGGCAATAATCGGCTTATCGGTCGCGCCGTATTCAAATAGTTTCGAAGGCAGAACCCGCTTGCAGGCCTCCAGCGTATTCAGGTGTACAAATAGATAATCCGCCTGCTGATAAATGACCAGTAATTCGTCCTGACTAACCGGCGGATATAATTCTATATTGGTGATATTCTGCGCACGGATGGCGTTTTCCAACTTGCGCCGGGCACTTCCTGCACCAATTACAATGAATCGAAATCGGTCAGCCAGCAGTTTGGCAGCCTGCGGAATAATCGTATGTAGTCCCTGCCCGTCGCCAATATTACCAGCATAAACAATCGTCCGAACAACTGGATTTGTGTTAGGAACACTAGCCGGAATAGCCAGAAATTTCTCATCAATTGCATTGGGGAAATAGCTGTACGTAGCTCGTGGAAACGCATCGAAATAGGATCGAAAACCCTCTGAAACCAGGTTGATATGCCGTGCATAACCAAATGTGTAGCGCTCGACAAATTTCAGTAATGGATTAAGGGTAAGTCGAATCAATAGATTAGGATGTACATCCAGAATTGCTTCGCGAAATAAATCGCGAATATCCAGAATCAGAGGAGTTTCAGTTTTACGAGCTAGGCGGGCAGCTAAAAAGGCCGTAAATATTCGTGATGAGGAAGCAATTATCAGATCATACTGCCTATGCTTAGTTAATCGATGGACCTCCCGAAAATATGCCCAGAAAGAACGAATCTGATCAAAACGCCCGCTTTTATGGCGTGGCACTGATACTCGATCAATACTAACTGAACAGCCATCATCCGAACACGCTTCCTGCTCACGTGCTGTCGGCGTATAATCCTTGTAGCGATTTGGTTGAGTGGTAATAACGTGTAGTTGGTCAGCGAGGGTTAACTGGCGAGCTAATTCGGCTACCAGCGCTGTATTACGGAAAGAACCAGGGCCAATATCCGGCTCAAAATAAAAGGTTAGGTAGAGTACACGCATTCGGTGCGGGAAAGTGTAGTTTCTAGACGATCCGTAAAAGCAACGGATAGGCAATAAGCCGATTGAAGTTGGTTAAAACCGTTGGCCACATTGCATTGAGTGATGGACAAGTCTACTGGACTCTCGGAGTTGAATGAAAGCTGAACCGGGCCGGCAGTAGCCTTTTGGCCAGTCAGTTCAATTGACTGGCAAGAATGAAAATAAAAACGGGCCGTACCTCTTATATCACAGGTAGCTTGATTAGGTAAGCAGATAAGCCGGTCAAACAAGCGAATCAATGTTTTGCCGGGGGCCCAGGTTCGTTCGTGAATGATACCGAAGCGTCGATAGCCATCATGTCGGGCAGTTAATACCGTGTCAGTATCGTCCAAGACCGTTACCCGCGCCCGACGCCCAACGCGAAAGCTAGCCCAAACTTCCGACGAGTCAACACCCGCCACTTCGACGGTATTGTGGGCCGCCGTACTCCGCTCCCACGCCCGACGTAAACCGGGTTCATAGGTCGACGTGCCGCTATCCACAATAACAGGCTGGTTATCCACATGTAGCACAAACGAGAACGTATCAGCATGAGCGTGGCCGGGCTGATGATTCGGGCCGATTGGTCCAGCATCCACAAATAGTTCATAATTAAAAGACGCTGTCGAGGATGAGCGGAATAAGCGATAACCACTGTCAGACAATTTGTTCGCATTACTGGTATTAGCTTCTTCGCTTAGGGTAAGCAATACTCGTTCAGCTTTACTCTTAAGCGCTGCTGTTGTAGGAGCAATACCGACTGTGGCATCGTTTAGGAGTGGTAAATCGCCATTTCGAAACGTCACTGCATTAAGCCAGCTCAGCATCCGCCTGGCAGTATGTCTTAGAAAATGAACGAGTTGTTCATTATTATGCCAATTATCCTGTTGCAGTGCCATTAACACATTCAACAGCCGGTCAAGCAGAAGTTGATGATACATGGGACTACGTTCGTAGTGAGCTCCATCGGCCAAGATCTGGATAGCCAACTCAGATCGGATTAGATTAGCGGCTTTTCGGTACCAGTGTTCGTGTCGAAAAAAGAGAGCGCCAATCAGCAATGCAAAACCATTCTCGAGCAAGTGATTACCCGCCAAGTGATATTCAAGTCGCTTACTCAGCCCGTTTATCTGTGCAAATAAATGGCGGTTAATAACCTCATCATGAAGCTTATGTTCGCTAATGAACTGAATCCAGTTTAGAATGCGAAGTGAAGTTGGATACGGCTCAAGCCCGTCCTGAATTCTGTCAGTCTGGGTAATGAAATCTCGAATCAGATATAATCCTTCTGATTGCGTTAACTCAGGCTGATTGAGAAAATCGAAATAAGCCAGATTGTAAGTCCATAGTCGACCATTTCCTCCGTAATTCCAGTCGATATTTTCAGGAAACGTAACGACCTGGTTCAGAAAAATAAACGTCTTCCCGCAGCATGATATCGGCTTATCGGCCTTCGAGAGCGTTAGAAAATAACCTATTAGTGAGGATTTCGGAAGTCGCAGTTTAATCCGTTTTGGACGCAGTCTATAAAGCAGTTGATACATTAATTGGCGAGCTGTCAGGTGCCTTACCGTCCTCCAGATTAACCCGATTTTTAACATTCTTCCTGCTCTACCAACGGCGTATTTTGCGGTAGATCTATACTGGCAACATCAACCCAGCGTCTTTCACGCATACTCTGCAAAGCTGCTAGCATCGTTTGGGTCGTGTTGATAAGCTCGCTGAATGGAATTAAAGGTTTTCCACCCTGATGCACTCGTTGAATTAACAAACGCATCTGTTCGGTATGACCTTTATCTTGCTTGCCCGATAGCTTCGAAAATCCCCGGAATCCGTAGCCCGTCAACTGCCGAAAGTTATCCAGTACAAGTGTTCGTTCCAGTGCATAAACTTCGATACGCTCCTTTGAATAGGCTTTGCTACCATTACTGAAATAATTAACTACACCTGTCGATCCATTTTCATAGTGTAGTAATAGTGACACTGAATCAGCCGTTTCGGAGGGATTTGGCCCCAGCGCATTCATGCACACACGAGCTACCAAGCTATCGGTTAAAAACGTAATTAGATCAACCCAATGGCAGGCTTCACCCAGGATACGTCCTCCACCAATATCCCGATTATGCACCCACGAATTGGCCGGAATAGAACCCGCATTAATCGTTGCCACCACATTGATCGGCACCATCTGACTACCCGTTAACGCCCTCAACAAATCCTTCATCTTTTGAGTATACGGCGAAAAACGACGGTTAAATCCAACCATAACCAGCCGGCCTGATACCTGTTGTGCCTGGATAAGTAATGGTAATTCGTGATTATAAATGGCTAATGGTTTTTCAACAAAAACGTGCTTACCTGCCTGCAACGCTTCGATGGTTAATTGAGCATGGTTGTTATGCCGGGTTGTGATCACACACAAATCAATTTCCGGGTCCTGAAGGATGTTTTGATAGTCAGTAGTGCACTGAGCGATGCCATGTTTTTTGGCTAATAGTGTTGCATTCAGTCCACCCGCACTGGCAATAGTTTTTAAGTTAGCACCAGCTCTTTTTAAAGCTGGTAGTAGAATCGCATCCGTAAAATTACCCGCGCCAATTATGCCAACCGTACCTGCACTCCATGAATAGTCGCGGAATTTTATTTGAATAGTTAATTGATAATCAGTCGATTCCGGATAAGTAAGCAGGGATGCAATTCGATGTGGTGCGCTTAAGTTATTATAAATTTGGTGAAATTCAGAAAACGGCACTACCTCCGTAATAAATGGCTTAACATCCAGTTGTCCACTCGCCAATAAGTGCAGAATTGCCTGAAAATTACGGTTAGCCGTCCAACGTACGTACGCTAATGGATAATCGTGGCCTTGCTGTTCGTAGGAATCATCATAACGACCAGGCCCATAGGAACAGGCTACTTGAAAAGTCAATTCCTTTTTATAAAACTCGTCGCGGACCAGTTGCAAACCAACCACACCCAACAGAATAACTTTTCCGCGCTGGCGACTCATTCGAGCTGCCTGCGACATAATTTCGTCTGTTTGGGAGGAAGCCGTAATTAACACGCCATCAGCACCGATACCGTTGGTGAATGCTAGTACAGCGTTCACGGAATCAGCACCAGCCGACGGATTTAGGGTTTGAATATTTCCATGTCTAGCTAATTGGCATTTTTGTTCGTCAATGTCTATACCGATTACCCTGCATCCATTCAATCGAAGCAAGTGGGCCGTTAACAAACCCAGTAACCCCAAACCGATAACAACGACGGTATCGCCCAGCTTTGGGTCGAGTAGTCGGATTCCATTCAAACCAATAGCCCCCATAACCGTGAAAGCAGCTTCGTCGTCGCTTACAGAATCAGGAATTAGTGCAACCAAATTTCGAGGTATGCAAACCACTTCCGCATGCTGGCCGTTAGAGGCCACTCGATCACCGATACGCAGATCAGTAATGCCTTCGCCTAGTGCTAGTACCGTTCCAACGTTGCAGTAACCAAGTGGCAATGGTTGGTCAAGTTTGCGAAAAACCGCTTCCAGAGTAGGCATTAGTCCATCGGCCTGAATTTTCTCCCAAACCTGCTTTACTCGTTCGGGTTGCTGACGCGCCTTGGCAATCAGACTCGACCGTCCGAACTCAACCAGCATTCGTTCTGTACCTAGCGATACCAGCGACCGGCGTGTCTGAATTAACACATGTCCCGGACGAACCTGCGGAACGGGCACCTCCTCAAGCAGGGTTTCGCCAGTTTTAAGATTCTGAATGAGTTGTTTCATTCTAATTAAGTCAGAGCCGTAAGCACCTGTACAATGCGCCAAGCAGTCTGCCCATCCCAAAGGGGCGGTATCTGTCCGATTTTTATTCGACCGGCTACTATGTCGATTATGCTTCGCCGGACTGTCTCAGGAGTCAAATCGGTCAGGAGTTGATTAGTACCAAGGTCAACTGTCACAGGACGCTCCGTTGAGTCACGAAACGTCAGGCAGGGAACTTGTAAATAGGTTGTTTCTTCCTGAATACCACCCGAATCGGTAATCACGGCAACCGCACTTTCCATTAGATTCAGGAATTCTAAATATCCTTGCGATTCGAGTATTTGCACACCTGATAGGGCTATTAACCTAGATAGCAACCCAAACTTTACTAGCATGGTATAGGTGCGTGGGTGCAGTGAAAATATGACAGGGATTAGCGTGACAATCGTCTCAACGATTTGGATAAGTCGGAGTAACCCTGCTTCGGTATCGACGTTAGCAGGTCGGTGCATGGTCATCAATACGTAGCCTTTAGGCTGAAAACCCAATTTTGCAGCAATCTCTAATGTATTCGCTGTCGGCCGATATTGTATAAGCGAGTCGATTAATACGTTGCCAACAAAATGGACTCTTTCCTCTGGAATATTTTCGCGCCGAAGGTTATCCAGACCAGCCTGTTCTGTCACAAATAAAGCGTCAGCCAGGTGGTCGGTCAGTTGGCGATTGCGTTCTTCGGGCATCTGACGGTCGCCGGAGCGTAATCCGGATTCCACATGAGCCAGCCGAATACCCATCTGCGCGGCAGTTAGAGCACAAGCTATCGTACTTGTTACATCACCCACAACAACTACCCAATCTGGCTGTTCGACCATGAGTACAGACTCAAATCGGCGCATCATATCGGCGGTTTGCTGCGTCAACGAACCAGGACTAACACCCAGATTATAGTCTGGTTGCGGGAGATTTAGCTGTTCAAAAAAAACGTCACTCAACTGGGCATCATAATGCTGCCCGGTATGCACTAACTTGGGTTTAATTGCAAGATGAGCCAGAAACGACTGGTGTAGCGGTGCCATCTTGATAAAATTCGGTCGGGCACCCACGACGCTAATAATTTTCAAAATTGGTATTAGTAATCAGAGGGATAAAAAAATCATAATCTTATTATAGTGTATTTATGATCAGCCGATTATCTCCTTTTTTGATAGACGCCAACGAATAGATTGTTGACGTACTTACTCCCAAAAAGGGGCTTTAGCAGTGTTGAAATCGGATCAGAACTTGAGAAATAAACCGTTTCAACTAAGCCAAAACCTAGACTGAATAATTCCTGATTAAAAGCCGATTCAGTAGAAATGTTATGGATGTGAGCTACATAACGGGGTCTTCCAGATAGCTTAAATATCAGTTGTTCAACGCGTCGGTAAACACTTAACTCATTCGGTAAGGAGACTATGAAAAGTCCATTCGGGCTCAAAAGCTGCCGGACCTGTTGAAGCATTATCGGCATATCATCCAGATATTCGAGTAAGCTTGACATGATAACCACGTCATGTAGTCCATAGGCATTTGCTTCCAACAGTGGTAATTTCTCCAGCACATAATCCACGTTGTTCGAGTGATTCTGCTGTCGACAAAGGTCAATCATCGTTGCCGAACCATCAATACCAATCACCCGGCGAGTTCGACTAGCCAGATAGTTACTGAAGATCCCCGGTCCGCAACCAAGGTCCAGTACATAATCAGTAGATTTCATGTACCGATCAAAAAGCTGAGTCCAAACTTGAAATCGTTCCTGAAAGGCCACTGATGAAGTGTAACGATGTGCAAAATCAGCAGCGATAGCATCGTGGAAATCGATGGCGTCGTTACCAGTTATAGCCATTTTTGTTCAGCCACGTGGATTAGATTTATGGTTTTGCAGTCTGCTTTCGTACAGGCGTTCCCACAAATGAATGCCGGTGAAAACATTGTACTCCCGGCGAGCAAGTGCCAGCGCATTGATTCGGTATATTTCATACTGTTCTGGCGGCAGCCGCAAAAACTTATCCATAGCTTCATGCAATGCTTCTGGCTCGTTATCAACCCAGTTCCCAGCCTTTTCAGTTATCAAGGACTGCCAGGGAGTGCCAGTCGAGGTAATGACGGGCGTTCCCTGTGCCAGCGACTCGATAACCACATTACCAAAATTTTCGGAATGGGATGGTAGCAGCGTCACGTACGCATTGGCATACAATCGTTCTTTATGTTGCCCCTCTACCTGCCCCACAAATACCACTTTTGCCGACAATCCAAGCTCCTGACTTAACTTCATAAGTGTTTGCTGATAGGCTTTATCTGGCGCTGGTCCGGCAATCAGCAACAAATAATTGCTTTCCTGAAATTGCTTTGATCGGCTAAGTGCCATCAATAGCCGATCAATCGCTTTAATGGGATGCAGTCTTCCCATAAAGAGCAAATACGGCTGGGGATTTCGCTCTGCTAACGGCGGCAACTCCATCCGGTTAGCAATTTTTATTACCGGCAAATCTGTTCCGAAATGCTGCTGAATGTTTGTTAGCTCAGCCAACGAGGTAGCATGAAAACAAACCGTTTGGCTAACCCGTCGGAACAATTTGAGCAGCACTTTTTTCAAGCAAGGTCGAAATCGTAAGGCCGTCGGGCTTAACTCGCCGTGGGGTGACCATACGGTGGGTTTACCAGCAAATCGACTCATCAATATCCAGATGATTGAGGCTGGATAAAAAAGACTATTTACGTGAACAATATCAGCGTTGCGGATAGCCTGCCAGCCGTACCAGATGTGTTTAACAGGCAAATAGAAATGTGGATTTTTGGTATAGATTACTCGACCACAATCCATAATTAGCCAGCGATCGACCGGCGTATCTGAAGGTAGGCCATAGGATGTAGCTACTACCGTTACCCGATGACCAATTCGTTGCAATGCTTTGGCCTGCCAATAAATAGCATTACTTGGACCACCTAGTTGCGCCGGATAGAAACAGTCTGCCGACAAAGCAATCTTCATATAGTGCGGCTAAAACAAGGGAGCCAAAGTCATCCCCTGATTATAGATAGCCATATACTTAGCAGCGATTTTTTCCATGGCATATTGCTCAGCGTTTCGTCGTCCGGCAATAATCAATTGCTCCCGGTATTCATCATCCTGAATGAGTTTCAAAATTCCCTGTCGGATAGAAGTCGGATTAGTTGAATCAACGAAATGAGCGGCTCCTGAAGCCAGTTCATACAGGGGTGAGATGGCCGATGTGATGACCGCTCGCCCAACAGCATTAGCTTCTATAATGGGCATACCAAAGCCTTCATAAGTCGAGATAAAGGTAACAATATCACAATCTTTGTATAACTTCACTAACATCGAACGAGTCAGATTAACAAAGTTTTGGTAGTCAATTTTCCGTTTTTTTAGATCATTCTCTACTAATTCCGTTAAAGGGCCGACAATAATAAGTTTGCAGGTAATTCCTTCAATAGCAGCCAGTAAACGCGCTAGGTTTTTATTGGGAGCTGTGCCTACCTGCAACAACACCGGCTGATGATAGCGAAAATTACTAGGCTGAAACATAAATGCTGGATCATGTCCGTTCGGGATAACGTGTACGGAATGAGCCAACCGGCCAACATAGCGAATTAACTCCTGTCGTGTTTTCTCCGAAACAACCGTCGTAACTACGGCTCTGCGAATGGGCAGGTAATACCAGAGAGTCCAGAACAACGCAAACCGTAAGGGCCGATGTCGATTTTTCTTCAGCAGACTGCAATCGTGAATCGTCAATACCGTCCGCGACTTGGGCAACGCCAAAACAGCGTAATGAATATCGCCGGTAATATGAAACAAGTCGCTGGATAACCGCTTCGCAAATCGGAGATTTAGCCAGACACTTCGCCACCCGCGACTGACGTGCGGTAATCGAGTGGCTTTTGTGATTATACTCGGTTGTCGGTTAAGCTCACTTGCCAGATTAGCAAATATACCCTCAATACTGTGGCCAGTGCCGGGACTACGGAACAGATAGGTTATGGTCATTAATTGCTCACAACTGAACACCAAGGCGTTTTAACAGCCAGAATAGCAGGCTAATAAAAATGGCGCTGTTAACCAGACCGCCCCAGGTGGATAACAAATCTGTTTCCATTGTTAGGCTGCCAACGTAAAGTACAGGTAGCCACAGGATAACCGTCGGCGTCCGTTCGGCAAGGCAAACCACATACTGAAAAACACTGCTTAAAAGAATACCATAGAATAGCGCGAACAGAATTCCACCATAGCCAAAATTGACATAGCCCTCCCCTACCGGCGACAAATTAATACTCGTATTTTCGAACTGGGGCAGCGTTGTAAAGCGCCGGATATTTTCGTATCCACCAGTCTGCGGCTTACCAGGCCACAGTAGGCGCGGAACAAACGGATACAGAAGCGATAACAGCACCTCACCGTTTGCATAGGCTTCATAGACAGGAACTTTTGCCATCGCGTTTCCAATCATGATTCCCTGATTAAAGCGGACAAATGATAGGTAAATCTGATCGACGGTTAGTATTTTTTCGGGGTTCGAAACTCGATCCATTAATAAGTCCACCATCAACATAGCATCACTACTACGTTCGTTGCGGTAATACCCCCACGTGTGCCATCTATATTCGCCTTTTATAGATTGAATCAACAGCAGCAGCGCAAAGGCTGACAACACTAAAACGGTTTTCAAACGAGTCGTTATTTGAACTGACTGGCCCGCTGCAACGACGAGTGTCAGGAGCATAATCCAGAAGAATAGCTCGCCAAACATACCCGTTTGAACGGCGTTAGTTAGTAACAGAAATCCACTAAGAGCGATCACTACACCCCGGCGCTTACTTCCTGAATAATAAGCATATAAAGCACTGATAAATAGACAATAATAAGGTAAGCTACTTAACGCATAGGGAGCCTCAGCGTAGATTTTTTTCACCAGAAAACCAATTAAGCCAATGATTAGCAATCCGAAACTGGTTATCTGTTTATCCCCGAGGTAGCGGCTAGCAGCTTGAATGTATTCCTGATGCGAGTGCGCTAGTTGTTTTCGGCTGAACCAATTCAATCCTCCATAAAAAGCGATATAGGCTGGCAGTGCAAAACTGAAATAATACGATGATTCGACAGGCATAGACGCTGGTAACACCTGATAAGTGACGGCAGGAATCAGCAAAATTTCGAGTGAAGCGATAACGCCGATGCATTCCAATAGGGCAATTTGTTCGCCAATTTGATGAACAAATGCCAAAAACACGTATACCGAAAGAGCTACCGATACCGCTTCGGCAAACGTACAGTCTACTACCAAGTAAGCGGTTAGGAATATTAACCAACTCGCAATAAAGCGTTTCATTAATGAGTTGATTCTGTCCAGATAAACAACCAAACTGCCAGCATAAACTGCCCAGCAAACGCCAATAACGTCGCTAGCGCTGCCCCGATAATGCCTAACTGTGGAATCAGGATGAAATTCAACACTATATTTAGCAAAGCGCCGGCTATATGATGCCACAGCACAAACCGGGTTTGATCGAAAGCGTACCATTTCACTTCTAGTATGTGAATACTCGTCAGAAATAAATAGCCAATGGCTACTAGTGGACCGATCAGAAAAGCCGGTTTGTAATATTCTGAAAGCAGCAATTTACCGATCCAGTTACGGCCTACATAAAACAAAAGGCAAGCGATTCCGGCCACAACTGCATACAATAGTAAATAGCGTATTAATAAGGAATTCACCGTTTTTGATGATTGGTCATGCGCCCTTAACTGTAAGACTTGGGGTGATAGGAAGGCCAACAACGGAGCCGAGATAAGTAACATTTTTGACCCGATGCTATATCCCATTCCGTATTGCCCTACATCAGCGTCAGTCAAATACAATCGAATCAGGAAGCGGTCAGCATAATTACTAAGCCAATTCCACAAGGCCAGACTTAACAATGGGCTTATGTATTGACGACAAGCCTGCGTCAATTCAGTTCGATTAACTGTCTTTCCTTGCGTGAAATTAATCGGTTGAGGTGTTGCCAGACGCCAGATGGCAAAGCTGGCAAAGATGGTATTCAGTAACGCTAGCGATTGCCAGAGTCTGGATGCGGTATAGGTTTTAGTATTGATGATTAATAGACTGAATAGCAACAAGTTCCCCAACCCATAACTAACCTGAGTAATTGTATATCCTAGGTGATTACCCAGAACATTTCGGTAGTCATTACCGAGTTGATATATACCTTGTCCGATAGCAACTATCCAGACCAAAATAAGAATCGTATCTTGCCAATCTACAGCAACTAATAAAGCTACTATCAGGCCTCCTATTAGGTAAATCCGCATCAGTATTTGACTATAGAACCTGATGACAGAACCATGCGGAAACCGAGATAAAGAGACCTTAAACGACTGTGTTGTTGGGGTCACAAAAAAGCCGTGAAATAGCGTCATGCCTGATAGCATCAAACCGTACGCGCCCCATTCGTCAGGCGGAATATACAGTGCTGTTAATTTACCATAAACTAGTCCGGCTATCGCTACCACTGCCTGTCCAAGCCCCAGTAGTAGTAATTCACGAGTCGCTGACACAGGTATGGAAACGGCTTTATTTATGATTAGGTGGTGAGTCCGCTGATGTGTATAACCCTACTGTTCGAATAAGCCCATCGACGCGCCGATCGAAGGTATGGTACTGTTGGAAATGAGCATATTGCCGCGCAGCTATTTCCCGGCGTTCGGCGGGATGTGCCAGGTAGTACCGGATTTTATCAATAGCCTCATCCATCGTTTGGAAGGTTACCCGATCAGACGAGACACTTGTATACTCATCAACAGTCGACTTATAATCAGACAATTGAAAACCGCCGATGCCGTTAATTTCAAAATACTTCTGATTAACCGATGCAACTTCGGCGTAATGGAAATTATTAAAAACGATACGGGCTCCATAAAGCAATCGATTCTTTTCAGGGCCAACGAGGTATTTTTTCTGAAATAGTGGTTGCACAGCCGGGCGCATGTAGGGGCCTTTCGTGCCGTAGACATACACGCGAATCCGCGCCCGAATTAACTGCTCGATCATGCGAGCGCGGTAAGCATAAATATTTCCAAAGACCAGTACATCAATGTTGGTTAACCATTCAGCCGCACCTTTCTCAATAGCCGGTTTTTTATGAACGCGTGGATTAAACGCTTCGGGTAAGTAATGCGCATTTAGGCCAGCCTTATTCCGTAGAAAATCAACAATGAATGGTTCTTTAGAGAAGAAATAATCGAAGTCAGCGGCAATGATCTGCTGCTTTTCCAGATTTGACAACGCATCAGGATTGATCTGCACTATGGTCGCTTCACTGAGTCGTTTGCCAATCTCATCAACCAAAATTGGGTGAAGATTCCGGTAGACAACTACGACTAGCTCAGGGGTAAGTTTAGCGATTTTCAGTGCTAATCGTTGGCTAATTACCCGGTCGTAGGTTTCGAGGAAGCGAGCGGACCAGTAGTTTACTTTAGATGGTACCACCAGCACATCCCTAACATCCAGTAAGGCAACATCATGACCTAGTACCTGAAACGAGTCGTGTAGATGGTACTCTAACGAATCGAATGCACGGCTGCCCACAATAACTACCTTCATCGTATTCTTACAGCCGCCAATAAGCTAGGTCATCGACTTGGCCAATTGTATATAAGGCCTTTAAATCCAGCAAGATAGGCATGCCATTCATTAGTGACTTAAAATAGTCGACATCCAGCGTTTTATAAGCATCATGACCCACGGCTACCACTACGGCATCATACTGATTTGACGGCCGATCCATTAACGTTAAATTATATTCCCGTGCTACTTCATTCGGTGAAGCGTAAGGATCTACAATGTGGACGTTAATCGCGTATTTCATTAGCTCACGGACCAAATCAGCTACTTTCGAGTTGCGGATGTCAGCAATGTTTTCCTTGAACGTCAAGCCCATAACCAGCACTTTAGCCAATCGAGGATTTTTTCCCCGTTGCAATAGCATCTGGACCAGTTTCGTAGCAACGTAAGCGGGCATCCCGTCGTTAATTCGCCGGCCCGAGTGAATTACCTGCGGCTCGTAGCCTGCCTGTCTGGCTTTGTAAATCAGGTAGTATGGGTCAACGCCAATACAGTGCCCTCCGACCAGACCAGGTGTAAAGGGCATAAAGTTCCATTTTGTCGCAGCAGCTTTGATTACTTCCTGCGTATCGATACCTAACTTGTCGAAGATGATAGCTAACTCATTCATGAGCGATATATTCAGATCACGCTGAACATTCTCAATAACTTTAGCCGCTTCGGCCACCCGAATGCTGGGCGTAGCATAAATACCCGCTTTGATAATACTGCCATATACCGCACTGATCGTCTGTGTTGCCTCGTCGTCATTACCACCTACAACCTTCAGAATATCAGGTAGTTTGTATTGTTTATCACCGGGATTTATACGCTCCGGAGAATACCCTAACTTAAAATCTCTCCCTAATTTTAAGCCCGCATATTGCTCCAGTAGTGGCAGGCAATCCTCTTCAGTACAGCCCGGATAAACCGTCGATTCGTAGACAACATAATCCCCTGATTTTAAAGCCCGGCCAACAATTTCTGATGCTCGTAAGAGGAATTTCAGGTCCGGTACTTTGTAATCATCTACCGGCGTCGGCACTGCTATCACGAAAAAGTGTGCCTGCCGTAGGTTGGCAGGATCGTCGGTGAATACAATATCTGCCTCCTCGAACGCATCCGGCCCGAACTGATGAGACGGGTCTTCCTGTCGCTGTAGCATGGCCACGCGGTCAGGATTTATATCGAAACCAATGACTCGAAATTGACGGGCAAATTCCAGCGCAATCGGCAGGCCAACATACCCCAATCCGATAACCGCAAGTTGCTTTTCTTTCCGGCGTAACGCGTTAAGCACTGAACGTTAATATTAAAGCCTCATAACATTATGATATTCGCAATATGACTAAAAGCGATCAACATAATTGGTAAAGCAAACTATAACTCATTTAATGTTTTCACTAATATACTCTTATTCAGCCGCTACTATGATCGATCGCAACTGGTTAATTGGCTTTATATGATGAGCCACTGCATACGAAATACCAATGATCAGCCCAATAACCGCCGACAACAAAACTAGTATGGTTCGTTTAGGTGACGCTCGTTTATGCGGGATTTGTGCTGGCTCAAGCACTTTAAAAACGGGGGTGCGCTCCTGGATTTTTAGCCGCGCCTGTTCAAATTGGCGAGCTAGCTCAGCGTAAACAGTTTGGGCAATGCTTAATTCTGCTTCCATGCGTTGCTTTTCCATCGTAGCTGCCTGCATCACAACGTACTTGTGGTGATCATTGTATTGAAATATTCGCAATTGAGCCATCTGATAACGCTGTTGTGCTTCCCGAAGCCGTTGCTCATAAAACCGGGCATCCTCACGAGCTTTGCCAGTACGATAACTGATTACGTATTGTGTCAGATAATCCATCGCCCGTTGCGCTACTGTTGCCGCAACCAGCGCATCAGGCATTTGGGCTGTGATCGTAATAATACCTGAACGGGTATCTAATCTGGCGTTAACTCGTTCACTAATGTCTTCAGCTAATTCCTGCTCCCTAGCCGATATATACAGTGGTCTGGAGCGCCCTGTGGGTGGAAGTTTAATGAGTTCTTTTTTCCTGAACGATGGTAGCCATTTCCACCATTCTCCTGGCTGTTTGGGTAACAGAAACTCTGCGACGGTTGTTGATTGCCCATTCGTTGTAGTAATCCGCTGTTCGATCAGAAATAGTCTGAACGGCATACTCTGTAGCACATTTGGGTAGAGATCTGGTCGAACAGCATCCAATCCTTCTTCTGAAAAATCCATTCCGGCAAACCCCGCAACGGAGGCAAGCCGTTTAAACATATCACCCGAAGTGCTGTTCATCTCGGGTACAATCCGTGCCTCTGACCGAAACTCAGGTTTCATTAACAGCGCGGTTATAATACCCAAGATTGTACATATCGACACGATAATCAGCACCCAAAAGCGCTCCTGCCAGATGATGCGCAGTAAATGCGTGAATGATATGTTAAACACTTAGCGAACTGTTTGAATTAGAATCATTTTTTGTTCTAATTCAGGAATAGACGGAGTGCTGTCAGTACCACAGCGGCACCCGATGCGATAACGGTTAACAGAGCCGCCCGTTCTGTCGGAGAGTTTTTAACGGTTTCTTTCGGCAGCCGGGTAGGCACGATGATGTCCATACCACGTTCTGGTGTTGGATAGGATCGAATGCCTAAGAACGAACGCGTCGGTTTGATCTTTCCGTTAGCGGCCATTATATAGACCTTTCTCCGTAGCGCCTTTTTAGTAAAACCACCGGCTTCGGCTAGATAATTCCGTAACGATTTGACAGGATCAAATTCCACCGTGGCCGGATTCAGCACTTCGCCCTGAATTTTTACCAAATCAGGTCGTCGAGAAATGGTTAAGGTGTCGCCATCTTCCAAAAGCAGGTTTCCTGCCAGATTTGGGTCAGTCATCAGTTTTTTCAGATCAAGAGACACAAGTTCGTGCTGGCGAACGAAGCGGGTGGCTGGTAGATAGGCTTCCGGTTTCAACCCACCCGCGCGCATAATCAAATCCGTAACCCGATCATTTTTAGCACGAATGGCATACAGGCCAGGATATTGTATTTCTCCAGCAATCATGACCCGTTTTTGAGTTTCGTAACGAGGTGAAGATCGGACAAAAACTTGGTCGAAAGGCTGTAAGGTCAACTTGGCATCGGCTGGATTCAGGCGGAGGTTCTGATCAATAACACAGGTGATCAGGCGAATATTCTGATCTGATGGTAAACCGACCGTATCCTGCTTAACTCGACGGGCGATTTCTAATCGAGAAGAAATGGCCGCATCGGAAAAACCACCTGCCATCACAACCAGATCAGCAACTGTCAGACTATCAGCAAAATCGAACGTACCGCCTTTGTTGACAGCCCCCTGAATAGATATGGTTCGATTAGGCCGTAATTCACTGTTGGGGCTAATATGGATGCTATCTTCACGTCGAAGCAGTAAGTCAGTCGCTGCGCCCTGAATAATCGCCCTTAAATCGATTGATATAATTACCGGATCAAGATTTTCGCGCAGCCGCCGGATGGTGGCTCGGTTCAGAAATGCGTCTTCCCGCAAACCCTCGGCTTGTTTAATTAACTGCCGGATTGTCATTCCGTTTCCCAACGCATATGAGCCCGGCCGAAATACAGCGCCCGTAATACTTACCCTGTTTTCAATCCGGCTTAGAATAAAACCCACTTCGTAACGATCACCAGCTTTAGGTACAAATTGACTGATATTAGCCAATGGTACAGACACGAGTTGTTGCTCAGTAGCCGTATTTCGACGGAGATTGATTGAAGCGGTGTAAGCTTTATCTGTAAAACCTCCTGCGAAAGCCAGGGCCGTTTTTAGCGTTTCAGTTGAGCGTATTTCATACAAACCGGGTTGTTTTATGGCTCCCGTTAGTTCAATGCGAGTATCGTAATGACCGATGAAGATAATGTCCTGGTCATGTAAGCGAATATTATCTTTCTGATCTGCCCGAAGCAAGAAGTCATATATATCTAACGTGCGGATAAGCCGGTTGCTGCGGTATACGCGTATATCGCGAAACGAACCTTGTTCAGGTTGTGGGCCACCAGCGGCATAGAGTGCATTAAACACAGTAGCCAGCGACGAAAGCGTATATGTACCCGGTCGGACAACCTGCCCCAGCAAGGTGATCTTAATACTTCGGACACTCCCCAGCGTAAGTTGCGCCTGAATTCCACTCCCGGCGGTATTGATGCCCTGATACAACGTTCGCAACCGCCCGACCACGCGTTGTTCGGCCTGTTCAATCGTTAGTCCATTAACATAAATCGGACTCAAGTTTTCAATACGAATAGTACCTTCTGGACTGACTTTAGGACGATACGTTTGCTGGGCGTTTCCGTAAACAGCCACGATGAGTTCATCATCGGGACCAATGACATAACCGCGCGGAGTCGGTATTCGCAAGTTTGGCTCGAAAGATAGATCGGCGTTGGTAAACAGGGATGCTCCAAAAGCCGAAGTGGCAGAATGAGTTGCTGTACCAGTAGTTAAGGAAGGGGGCGCTGGCGTAACGGGTTGTTCCCGACTAATATCTACTTCAGCAGAGGAAAGTGGTTTAACCGAGAGAGTTTTTGATTGGCGAATTCGTTGGCGCATCCGACTGATTTCAGCCTGGGTAAATCCCTTTTCCAGCGCCAGCGTTTCGATTTGAATTTCGGTTAGGCCACTGCCCTGCGCCTGCCGCACAAATTGCTGTATTTGCTCATCAGTTAGATTATCTACTGTTTGTGCGCTGGACGAGTTAGGTAAATAACAGACTACCAGTAGAATGAGAAGATTAGCGTATAAGTATTGGCAAAGGCTTCGCCCGCTCAGTAACACAGTTAATGACCAAAATTAAAGGCAACCTGTCCCAAATCTGGGCGGTTGCCAATGCTAGAAATTTATTGACTGTGGGTAAGACGGAAAAAAGCATAAAAAGTCTCCTAAATTCTAAAAATAGAATACATCATTAGCAGCCATTATATAGCTAACTGCCTTACAATCGCTGCATTAGTTGTACAACCATTTTATTTTTCCAGGCTACGAAATCACCTTCAGCGATGTGAGTTCGAGCTTGCCGAACCAGCCAAAGATAAAAAGTCAGGTTATGTAGGCTGGCAATCTGACCACTTAGCAATTCATCGGCTTTAAACAGATGCCGGAGATAGGCTTTGGAGTAGAACGTACTGGCATAACCGCCCAAGCTCGGGTCGATGGGGTTAAAATCGCGGCTCCACTTTTCGTTTTTAATGTTAATAATTCCCTCCGTTGTAAAGAGAATACCGTGCCGGGCATTTCTAGTCGGCATCACACAATCAAACATATCAACTCCCAAAGCGATGGCTTCCAGAATGTTAGCTGGCGTACCGACGCCCATCAGATAACGGGGCTTATCTATCGGCAGAATGCTGTTCACCAGTTCAATGGTCGTATACATTTCCTCGGCAGGTTCGCCGACAGCTAAGCCGCCAATTGCGTTACCTTCCCGGCCTTTACTCGCAATTTCGTCCGCCGACTGACGGCGCAAATCGGCATAGGTACTTCCCTGCACAATCGGAAACAGCGTTTGCTGGTAGCCATAATAGCCTTCCGTCGCATCGAAGCGGGCAATGCAGCGATCAAGCCAGCGATGCGTCATTTCCATCGATTGACGGGCATACCCGTAATCACAAGGGTAAGGCGTGCACTCGTCAAACGCCATGATAATATCGGCACCAATGATGCGCTGAATATCCATGACCCCTTCGGGCGTAAACGTGTGCTTTGAGCCGTCTATGTGCGACTTGAACGTAACCCCTTCTTCTTTAATCTTACGCGTATCCGAAAGAGAATACACCTGATAGCCACCCGAATCAGTCAGAATAGGCCGACGCCAGCCGTTGAATGCGTGCAGTCCACCCGCTTTCCGTAGCACCTCAAGGCCAGGCCGAAGGTAAAGGTGGTAGGTATTGCCTAGAATAATTTCGGCGTTGATATCAGTTTCAAGCTCGCGTTGATGAACCGCTTTTACAGTCCCAGCCGTCCCGACCGGCATAAAAATGGGCGTTTGAATCACTCCGTGGTCTGTCGTCAGCGCGCCAGTGCGCGCTTTTGACTGTGCATCAGAGGCAGTAATCGAAAATTGCATAAGACAAAGTTAACACCGATCAGGAAACAGTTAGCAGTACTCACTAATCGCTGTTAACTGCTCACTGTTAATTACCTTTGCGGCTTCATTTAAAATCAACGCAATAGCGGTCAAAACATTTACTTTCTGGTGATTACAGTATTACTGACAGTCTGGCTAATCGTAGTCAGTATTCAGCTTATTTATATTCTCTTTATCTATTCCCGAACTGCTTTTTACCGGCAACCTGATCGAGTAACGACAGACAACGGCTTCGGCGTAACTATCATCGTTTGTGCCCGCAACGAACTGGCCAATCTTACCGAGTTGTTGCCTCTATTGAATGCGCAGAATTACCCGGCTTTTGAGGTACTGGTCATGGACGACCGTTCGACGGATGGGACGCAAGAATACTTGGAAACCGAGATACTAGATTTGTCTCACGTACGATTTATTCGCATTGATCGGGAACATGAGCATGTAACGCCCAAGAAATACGCGTTAACAATTGCTCTCAAAAAAGCTAGTTATCCTGTAGTTCTGTTAACCGACGCCGACTGTCGCCCAGCTTCAACAGAATGGTTGGCTGGCATGGTAACGTCCTTAATTGACAGTCAAAAAGCAATTACACTTGGCTTTTCCCCTTACGAACGACAATCGGGGCTATTAAATCTGCTTATTCGCTCCGAAACCTTATTTACAGCCGTCCAGTATTTTTCGCTGGCGCTGGCTGGCCGCCCATACATGGGGGTAGGCCGGAATCTGGCCTACCGGACCGAACTATTTTTTGCCAATCGAGGCTTTTACACGCACATGAACGTGCTGGGTGGCGACGACGATCTGTTCATGAATGAGGTAGCAACAAGCCGGAATACGACTATCTGTCTTGATCCAGAAACGTTTACTTGGTCAAAACCTAAAGAAACCTGGTCTGAGTGGCGCCAACAAAAGCGTCGACATGTAGCGGTCGGTAAGTATTATAAAACTGGTAATAAAATTCGCCTTGGTTTATTAACAGGTTCGCACGTACTGAACTGGATATTGGCGCTGGGAGTCGGCTCGCTGGTACTCGTGCGCGTACTTTATAATCAGCCTTTCGTAGGTTCTGAACGCCTGTTTTTGCTGGTCGCAACTGGTTTATTTATTTTTCGAATATTGTCATTTTGGGGAGTCGTTGGTCGTATCAGTTATCGACTGGAGCATACTATCCACTGGGCCTCGATGCCTTTCATTGATTTACTGTTAGCCATTTACTATGGGATAGCCGGAATACGAACGCTTTTGTTCGGTCGCCGGAAACCATATTACTGGCGGTAGTTTTATGAATGAATAATGTAGAATGAGTGAGACAATGGCCTGGTTGGTAGTTTCTTTATTCCCCATTGTTCCTTATTCATTTTACATTAATTATGTCCCATGAACATCGATCTTATTCTTAAGTATTTCCCCAATCTAACACCTGAGCAACAGTCACAGTTTGCGGCTCTGGATGAGTTATATCGTGATTGGAACGCCAAAATCAATGTAATTTCGCGACAGGATATCGATGCCCTTTACGAAAAACACATTTTACATTCGTTAGGCATTGCGAAAATTGTGCAGTTCAAGCCGGGCACTGAAATCCTAGATGTTGGTACAGGAGGGGGATTTCCAGGTATCCCACTCGCTATTCTGTTTCCAATGGCTGATTTTCATCTGGTCGATAGTATTGGAAAGAAAATAAAGGTTGTTGAGGAAGTCGCTAATGCCTTGGCGTTGAAGAACGTAAAGGCAGAACAAGCTCGGGTTGAACAGTTAAAAACAACCTATGATTTTGTAGTTAGCCGGGCGGTGACACGCTTAAAGCCGTTTTTGGGGTGGGTGCGTTACAAAATTCACAAAGCGGGCAACAACGACCGGCCCAATGGTGTTTTGTACCTCAAAGGGGGCGACCTCAGCGAAGAACTAGCTGAAATTCCAGATCGGCACCGGGTTTATGATCTATCCGATTACTTCGAGGAGCCTTTTTTTGACACAAAGAAAGTAATTTACATACCTAAAAAATGACCAGGATTTAGCTAATTCATCGATTTACTAGATTTTGCTGTTAAGGAAAACAACTGCAAAATCATGGTCAATCAACCGCAGCAATTCAGGTTTAGATATTATGGCAGAAAAATTCCGCAGCAGCAGCTTTAAAGACCCTCTCAATCCAGATGAGGTTGAGTTCAACGACAAGGGAGTTACATTCCGCGCCCGTAAGTTGATCGGCGGTACCGACAATTTTGTTTTCTACTCCGATATTTCTGGCGTCGAGATAGATAACGGCGTGTTCTTCTCAACAATACGAGTCATTCCTCGCGCCCGGCCCGAGATTGTGATCAAAAACTTTTCAAAAGCCGACGCCCGCCGTATCAAAGAATTGATTTTACAAAACGTACCCAATAATCGGCCAGATGCCTTCCGGTGAAAAAATTAGCTATTATGAGCCATTGATTACCATAAGGTTATCAATAATAAGCGCCCAAAAGTGGCTTTTTTCATTGTGAATGCTTGCGTCATATTGGATTACGCTTTACTTTTGCACCACGATTCCCGAATAGCTCAGTCGGTTAGAGCATCTGACTGTTAATCAGAGGGTCGCTGGTTCGAGCCCAGCTTCGGGAGCCCTGAAAATCAAGCACTTAGCAGAAATGTTAAGTGCTTTTTTCGTTTAATGTGCAATGTAATGTGCAATGCGTTTTTTATACTTGCCCTGTTCTTTCCTAGTCGTAATGCATTTTTTTGGCTTTTAACGATTACGCAACACAGGCCTTCTACTAGTTTAGTAGACCCTTCAAGCTAGTTTTGCTGAAAGGTTACCAAATTATTCTGTTAGAATTTACCTAAATTTAATCGGTATCAAAACTATCCTTATATGAAGCTCTTTTGATAAAGATATGTTATTAAAACTGTCCTATGCATACTATCATAGTAGCAGAAGTTCTTTCAACGATTCATCAATAATATGAAAACCGCTAATAAAATTTACTGTGTCAAAGTGGTTAGAGAACCGGGTAATGTCCTATTACTGGAACGTTCTATGGAAGAGAGGAGGAAGAGTTTGAAGTACAAGCTCATAGCCGTTTATCTGCTCTTATCAAGTCACAAATTAGTAGCACTATTATCTTTCGAGGCCAGCTGCGCCGGACTTTTATTGATGGGGAGGAATATTTTGATGAGAGATACTAAGTAGTGGCTGACGTATTTTCAAAAGAGTATAGAAGTGCTTTGATGGCTCGAATAAAGGCCAAAGACACTAAGCCTGAAGTTTTAGTACGAAAATACTTACACTCCATTGGATTTAGATACAGGCTTCATAGTAACAAACTTCCTGGCAAACCTGACATAGTCTTGCCTAAATATCGTGTTGTTATATTTGTACATGGCTGTTATTGGCATGGACATGAGGAATGTAAATACGCCCAAGTTCCAAAAACACGAACTGAATGGTGGTTATCTAAAATCGCAAATACTAAAATGCGTGATGCCTTGACTATAAAGCAGCTGCAAGATCTAGATTGGCGCGTAATAGTGATCTACGAGTGTTCATTAAAGCCGAAGACAAGGGCTGCTACAATGAATAAAATTGTAAATTTTATAAAATATGGGCCGTAAACTATTGCCTTTTTCAGTTTCTCGTTCTTAATTTGAATACTATAATTAGCAGGAACACTAGTACATACTTATGCAAACATCTCTTTTTGACTTGACCTCCACAGTTGAAGAGGAAGCCGTTAAGGCAAAGAAGGTACGTTTATCGAAAGGTGCTAAAGATGCAACAAGTAGATATACATCATTAAAAAATCAACTCGACGCTGACAAAATAACCAACGGTAATTGGGGTGTAATTGACACAACAAAGATATCTGATGCTCCTAGCGGCCTTACTTTTATTGATTTATTTTCAGGAGCAGGCGGAATGTCTGTCGGAGTCAGATTGGCGGGATTTAAAAAGGTAGCTAGCGTTGAGATAGATAAAGACGCATCAAATACCATCCGTAAGAATTTCCCTGAAAGCATACATTTTGAAACTCCTATTGAGGAATTAACCGAAAGTGTGCTGGAGGAAAAATTAAGAGGGAGAAAAGTAAACGTAATTTTTGGGGGGCCGCCTTGTCAGGGCTTTTCCGTCGCCGGGTTAAGAAATCCTAATGACCCCCGAAATAAATTGTTTCGTGAGTATATACGTTTTGTAAAGCATTTTCAACCCGAATTTGTGGTTATGGAAAATGTTCCGGGTATTTTGACGATGGAAGGAGGAAGCGTTTACCGCGAAATAATAAAGCAGTTTGCTGAGGCTGGATATCCTAATATGACAGCTCGGATATTGGAAGCTGCGACTTTCGGCGTACCGCAACTTAGAACGAGAGCCATATTCGTGGGAAACCGACTTGGTTTGGAAAATCCATATCCAAAAGAAATTTTCTCCAAAGCGAATTATAAATCTATTGAAAGTGCAATTGATGATTTAAAGACAGTTCCTAGGGATAGTTCAATTAATCACGAGTGGACTAAGCATTCAGAAGATTTTGAACGACGCATCGCCAACGTTCCACATGGAGGATCACTTTACGAGACGTTTAGAGATGCTTTTAAACGTCAATATAAAGGAGTTCCGAGTATGGCGGTGAAAGAAAACCATGGCGGTTGTCATATTCATTACGAATTAAATAGGGTACTTTCCGCCCGTGAGATGGCCAGATTACAAACCTTTCCTGATGATTTTATCTTTAGTGGAACTTTCAAAAGAGCTTATTGGCAAATTGGGAATGCAGTACCCTGTTTAATGGCCAAACACATAGCATTAGCCGTTAAACATAAGCTAGCCAATTATGAGGTTTGAGAGACGAGCTTATTAAGCTCGTCTCTCCATTTGCCAATATCATACCAACCACAACCTATACATCCCTTTTCAGCACTTTTACCAATTTTTGGTACGTTAGTAGGCCAATTAATATCTCCCTCATAGAAGTAGTTGACTCCGAATAGAACCCCTCTTTTACCTGTCTGAAAACACTTACGACAAACTTCTCTCTTTTGCAAATTCCTCTGATTATCAAGAAGTTGAAACTTATCTCTAATTTCATCTTCTAGCATATCTTCCGGATTTTCGGCCGGTGTATCAGCATCCCACCTTATCTCGGGAAATTTGTGATCAGGAAGTAATCCAGCTTTATTTGCTTGAGAGAAATCGTAAACATTTATCCATTTGAGTACTTTTAACGCCCTCTGCTTGAATTTTGGACTAAATGTTTCATAACCTGTTTTTAATCCTCTTGGAATGGGTATTAATCTATACTGATAAGCCCTATCAAAATTTGATGTGGCAATACTGTACCCTAATTCTTTTATATCTTGTAATCTACGGGCTGGGTTTCTATTCTGTGGCAAGTCTCTTACCCAGTTTAATGAAGCTAAAGCTTCAAAAAATGGCTTAGTTACTGCTTTATTACCCATATTTTCATTCCAATGTTCTAACTCGGCTTGAATCCAAGCATCTATGGCACCCCGCTTGAAATATGGTTTTAATTCTATTAGGTATGTAGCAATGTCTTCTTCGGTTTCTAAAAAAGTCGCAGTTCTTCTATATTGATAGGGAATAGGACCAATCCACTCAGAATCTTCGTATGAGTCATAAAATCTTACATAAATATACGCTTCTGAAGCTTTCGCGTGTTCTTCCAACTTAGACACGCTAATGCTACCATCATCAGGCAATAAAGCCTGTATTACGGCTAATTCAATACCTTTAGTCTGCTCGAGGTTCATTATTAATTTTTGCAAAAAGCTCCTCTATTTGGACATTTAGCGCCTTCGCTATCTTATCAATGTTTTCAAGAGTAATATTCTTTTCTCCCCTTTCAATCATTCCGATATATGTCCTATGTAACCCAGCTTTCTCTGCAAGCTCTTCCTGAGACAGACCTTGTTTCTTTCTTAGGTCTCTTATAACTCGTCCGAATCTAATACGTAAATTCAAGGATTTGACATACTATAGGTAGCACAAAAGTATACCCTTGATTTTCATACATCTACAGACTATAGTTAGCATTTAAAAAAGGTATTATTGTTTTAAAAAAATTTGAAACACTGACTTACCTATACATGGTATGCACAATCAGAATTAATTAAACTACCCTAATTAATTCTGATCTTCTATTTCTTTTTTGTATCAACATTTGCCGAATGGTAAATCAGCCACTTATGATGAAGATTTCAATATATTATATCTTCTGTCATAAAATCAACTATCCTCTTTGATAGGGTCCTTCAACTCATAATGAATTCATTAGACTAAGGTGAATTAGCTATTGATTATGAAGTAAACTCATCGTGATTAAGATATTGCCTATAGCAAACTTATCTATTGGCGCACCAAACTTTCAGATATCTGAGTATTTATACTCAATTTGTCAAGCATAATTTTAGCAGAATTAGAAATATGCCTCGGTCACTGATAGAAGGATTTTACTTATGTGCATCAGCCAGCTTCTTGACATGATCGCTGTTAACAACCATTACAAGCCCATCCGAATCCACTTTAACTTTTAACCGACCGCGTTTTGTCCAGTGTAGAACTGTAGCATTAAACGCTTTACGGGCAAAGCCGCGAATGTATGGGGTGACAGAAACTCGATCACCAGGTGAGATAATAGAATCCATTCTTAAATATCGTCAAAGGCTCCGCGAATTATTAGTTGACCACTTATTATTATTTAGCACGGAGTTAACTCCCATAGGATAAGTAACCAATAGCATACTATAAATAACAATAAACTGATTAAATATATACTATAATATACCGCTTAATAAATATCTTATCTGAAAATAGCTAAAATGTTAAACAATTTGGCTGGAGATATAGAAATATTCATATTGTACCAGAATGTTTTTCTTTAATTGTTTTTCGGACTTAGAAGTAAAATATCCACATAAAACATTAATCATCACTTCCCACTCAATGAAAAGTACCTCCCTTATTGATTCTCAAAAGTCACAAGATACTAAAGTAGTAACTTTTGTAATACCCTCATTAATCGGGAATAATGAGCTTGACAAACTACGTGTTTCTTTAGTTGCCGGAGTTTCTAACCTTAGCGAAAAACTTCATCAAAAGCTTCAAAGGTTAAGTACCATGGGTCTAACAATGCGAAAAATATCAGTTAGACCATCCAAACCACTTGAGACAAATAATATCAATATAATAATTGATTCCATTGGGTTAAGTAATAACTTAAGAATAATTGTCAATATATCGAATTATTTTCTAGAAAAAGATGATGAAATTAATGCAAATATATCTCATTTAGTAGAGGTAACGATAAATAACAATGAAATTGGTTGGTATAACTCAGTATCACCTATAAATGCTAAGGTATATGTAGATAATAAGGATGATGTTTTAAGCTTGATAGAAGACGTCCTATTAGATATTGCTATGTATTACAACTACATAGAAAATATAAACGAAGGAGATATATTGTCTGGGTTGGATTTTTCGAAAAAGAAGGTTGAATTCATAATAAAAAATAAATACAATTCAAAGTATGGGCCTATTCACCCTGGAAGTGATTATATTTCGTTAGCTTCTTTATCTTATAATAAAAATTCATTTAGCTATAGCAATTATATTAAGTTGTGGGATAATTTGATAAAATTTATCTACCCAGATATAGCCTCTAAATCAATTGTAATGGAAAGAGACGAATATTTAATTGAGCAGCTAAAAAAGCATAATGAGTACGGACAGTTACCGCTCAAAAGAATACTAAAAATATGTCGAGATTTAGAAGCGGGATCTTACATTCTAGTTAGGACGAAAAAAAACCCTAGCACTAACATCAAAAAAAGCCAGATGATTCCCTTCTTTAAAGGACCATCAAAGTTTAATTATTTAAAAAATAAAGTACGTACGCATTACAAGAAAAAAGAAAATGCATGGCGGTTAGGTAAAGTTAATATACTGCCATTTAGTGATTATACTAAGGTCGACAAATACTCAGAGTGGATAAGCATTTTTCCTCTAACAATTAATTAGCTATGGAAAACAAATTCATCTGTTTTATAGATTTATTGGGCACTAAAGAATATGCTGAAGAAAATTCAGAGTTCTATGTTGAAGCCTTATCAACATTTCAAACATCACTAATAGAGAAATCTTCTTTATTTGAAAAAGACGAAGCTGAAATTTATTTTTTCAGTGATTGCGCGTACATACAGGCTAGTGATGTACAAAAATTAATTAAATTTTTACAAGCTGTTAGAAGTAATTTATCTCCGTTACAGTATTATTTTAAAGGCTCGATTACCCAAGGTGTCCTCTCTCCCATAACCGGTTTCGAAAAAAATGACGCAATAGCTCCTAACCTTAGGCCATCACTAACCAGTTTACAGCAATCATATAAAAAAACTAAAATAAAAATACATGGAACAATATTTTTTGGGCTAAAGATTGGAAAAGCTTACCTACTTCAAGAAAAGTTAAAAGGAATAGGAATATACATAGATAAAGATATAATTAACAACGAATCGCTATTCAATGATATTAAAGATTTAATAGTAAAAAGTATTCATTTACCAAATTCATCCTCTACTAAGGATATTGAATCTTTTTATGATATTAAATATAATGAAGCAGAATTAGATGACAATAATTTGGAATTGATTTTCAAAAATTATGGACGTACTAATAGAAGATATAAAAGCGTAAGTAGGTATTATATTACGCCATTAATATCCTGTATAAATAGCTTAAATCTCTCTGATAATAAAATAGTTGTAAATAAAGAAAACAATGAATTTATAGAATCTCCTTTCTTAGTAAATAAAATAAGAAATTTTAATAGATACTACAATGATATATACCGTACTTCATCAGGCTTTGAATATCTTTTCTTAATACTTCTAAATAAAATTTATCTTGAAAAAGACAATAATTTATTAGGAGATAATAATGATATTATAGCACAATCCTTCTTAGAATCTATACTAAAATTAAGTAAAGTCTCGAAGTATATAATAAGCAATTTTGATCATCTTTCTACTGATATAATTGCAAAAAACAATAAGAAATTAATCTTAGATGATTTTGAAGCTTTGGAGCTTAAACACGAGAAGAAAAGAGAAAAATTAAAGCTAAAGAAAAATAACAGAGCTTAATAGGTAAAAAATAATAATTATCGCCCTTAAAGGATTATTAATTTTAATTATATATTTAATTTCTCTCTGACGATCTAATTAATGTAAAATATTTATGATAAGCCAAAGCACTTAATTAATCGCCTAAATTGTATACTTTAACAGTGTATTAATAATAAATCATTAAAAGTGATTATAAATTTATCTGCTTATTTGCACATTTATTTAATATACAAACTTTACCGACTTATAATTTTTACTACTTATTTAAAATAGATCAGAAAAACAATATTATACCGTTTGGGAGCTTAAATGCTTCTGAACCCATAACTTCTGATTGATCATAATGACCGAACATACGTGTAACCTCATCAACTGTGGCTTCACGGCGAAAAAGCGAGCTAAGGAATTCTCTCTGAGTTGCTCTTTCTTCGTTAGTGTACAATCGGCCTCTCTGGGCTTGCAAATGCTCTAATCGGATTATATTCCCTGCAAGTACTTGTTTTAATAGGGAAATTTTATCTATTCGTTTCATGGCCTTGAATCTAGTTTAAAAAGCGCTCTATTTAATAAATCATCTATCTGATTATCAGTCAATAATGATAAATCTATTTTTTGTTCTCGTTGTTTTGGCAGTACATACTCTAAAAATTTCAGATATACTGTAACACGTTCCTTCGGCTCCAACTCGTTTAAATCATTATTAATAGAATCAAATCGCTCATCAATTAACCTAGAAATACGCGCTTTGATATTAGCCGTTGCTTTATTCGGCGTACCGGCTTTACGCCCTCCCGTCTTTTGTCCCTGTGCCATAGTCATCTAAAGTAGATAGTTTTAGATTAACATTCATCATGAATCCAGCCTAATCTAGCGAAAGTACTTATATTAGCTTTTTCATTTATCAAATGACTTTATTCTGATAATTAGTTTTCTGTCCAGTGAACTAGGTTCGTCCCATTCGACTGGCTAGCCCTCACATAACTTAACAATTGTGCGCCCTATTGTCAAATCATTAGGTTTAGTAATGAAACTAAGTAGAGCCATTTGTTCAGCAATGGAATTTAATTCAGTTGAGTAAATTATTGGCTCTAACTAAGTAACTGGTCTTATATATTCCTTGATATATCGAAGCGTTTCTAGACGGTTCCAGCAGAAAGGCGGCTGAGAGAACAGCGTCCAATAGTGCTGAATTAAACATGGTATTTTGAATGATTGTAGTTTTGAGTTCGGAAAGTTGGGATCAGGATCAAGACTTTTAATAATACTTGTTTTTATATATTCATCTACTGAAACACGATTAATATCTTGCAACTGTTGCTGTGATTCTAGTAAAAAGTCAGCTAAATCTAAACCTTTAGCTCGCTGTTCATCAGTTGCTCGGTTTTCCAAATAGCTTGACACTTCTACTTGAAACCCCTTAGCCTGCAAATCTTTAGCGCGTCGGGTCCAATCCTCAAAGCCGTTTAAGTCTGGAAACAACATGATCTTACGTCCTCGAATAGAGGCTAATCGGTCGGCATTAAGATAAGATAAAGCACCAACAGCTAACCAAACAAAATCAGGCATATAGTGCGTACAGACAATAGCTGTTTTAGGAGCCTCCACAATTGCAATTGGGGCATCTATTGGAGCAATTAATAATTGCGGCAAACCAAATAGACAGGATGAATACTCGCCTTTTTTATTATATTCTATTAACCAATCTGGTAAAGAAGCTGAAACTTTTACAAGTCGATATGTCAACGAAGAATGTACCCAACTGGTTTTACTGCGTTTTTCACCTTTAGCGTTAACGTACTTAACTGTATGAAGCGTTTCGTCAAAAAGTTTGATTTGACCACCCCTTACGCGTCCCTGCTGATCTATATACCAGAATATGCACCCACCCGGCCAGCGGCTTGAAGTGCCAATCTGGAATCGTTTTAGTAAATTAACAGCTGCTTTTTCACCTAAATATTTACCTAAGGAAATAGCGAACTGATTGCGATCGTAATGGTTAAGCGATTGTTGAAATACGTCAATTGGAATGCTATAAATGGCCTTTTCAGATTTAGAGGCTATTGAGGCATTGGGAAGACTAGGCTTATCGAAGATAAAAGCTACTACCCGTTCGGCCTGTTCTAAGCTAGCGCCTTCCATACTCATTAATGTATAAATAGCGCCCTGTCGACTGATGTAATTTCGTTTTGACTTACTAGCTAGGCGATACCAATTTCTTGGTAAGTATGTTCCTTTCTGCTTATCGGCATAACTCAAACCTGACGAATCTTTATGATAAGGGCTGAGATAGTAACCACAACTATTTACTTTATCGCACAGTCCGTAGGGGAGAGGTAAGGGCTCTCCTGTTTTGGTTTCTATATATAAGCTTAAGGAATTACGGTGTCTAGGACTGCAATTAGGACAATCTACTTTGATAGCCTTCTTAGGAAATTGATAGGGTCCTTTGTTGGTGGCAATAATCATAAAAAAATAATTATTTGTTTTTTCCTACATTTCCTACACATCCTACACCCAGTTGACAGTCAACAATAACTAACATAGGTTAGCCATAAAGGGTGTTGATGTAGGAAGTGTAGAAAGTGTAGGTTTTAAAACATAATTTATTTTTCACTAAGCCACATCTGACTTAATGGCGTAAGCGACGTAGCCCAACTTCCTGCGATTGGTCAGTATACCATTGGCATTGAGCCGTTTCTGAAAGTTGCGGTTGTTGACTGGCTTATAACCATCCTCGCTACAAAAACTCTTGTAATCCCGGTAGAGGTCTTTTAGAGGAGTAGACCGCTCAGGATCAGGCTTGTACTCATTCTCATCTAAAAATTGTCGTACGCTATCGGATTGACGTTTATAGAGTTCGACTTGATTTTGTACTGCATCGGCATCAGTAAACCGCCCCTGATCCAATAGTCGACGCAGGCCAGAAAGAATCCAATTAAAAACACCCGACAATTCACCGTCAATAATCTTAGCGGCTAATTGTTTGTCCTGATCCTGCTCTGGAATCGTTACGTTGAAAGGAATTATTAGGAATCGACGAAAGTAAGCCGGAGTATGTTCAACGTCGGCAGGTAACTCATTACAGTTAAAAATCAATTTGGCGTAATTGGTCAAAATAAAAGGTTGACCATAGGGTAAACGGGCCTCAACGGGTTCACCCGAAACCATTTGCTTAAACGTATCGGCTTCCAACTTACCGTTAATCTCGCTGGCATAGTTGACTAATTTCGTAGATAAGTGAGCGCGGCAATAGGCGGGTTCATTAGTTAGGCTTTGCAGAGAATAATGGCTAACATTATCCGGCCCTAACAAAGCAGTAACGATCTCAAAAAATACCGATTTACCATTTGCCCCAGAACCGTAAAGTAGTAAAGTCTTTTCTAGTTTTAATTTAGCTGGACTAATAAAGACGTACCCTAAATATTCGGCCAATAATTTTTGACAATCCGTATCGGGTAGCACTCGATTCAAGAATACTTGAAATTGGGGGGCAGTAGCTGCGCTGTCATAAGCAAACGGTAATTGATGAGTTAAGAAATTGGCAGCATCGGGATGGCGTAGCTGCTGATTTTCAGAGCTAATTTCAAACGTGCCGTTTTGTAGATTAATTTTAACGGAATCCCTGTTGACGACTGGAGAAGGTAGATAGGCCATTTCATTAAATTGCTCAAACAAGTCTTTCGAGAAATCCTTATATTGGGCAGTAAACTTGTCAACCCCCATCTTCTCAGCAGCTTGCCGTAAAAATGCTTTCAGATCATCTTTCTCCAATTGTTTCCAAAAGGCTCCATTATAAGAATAAAAAAAGCCCTCACGGCGGCATAAGCCCCAATGGTTTATCTTAGCCAGTTCTAATACCTGCTCAACAATAATGATGAGATAATGAGGCTTCTTTAATTTAGCGTCCTCATCATTAGGTTCGAATCCAGCCATAGCCCGAAAGTCAACCTTTGACACCTGCTCTAAAAGGCTATTCGCTAAATGCTCATGTAGTTGACAAACGAAGGCGGTCTGCTTAAGCCGTTGGGCGTCGGCGGTAACGGCATCTATTATTTCCGCAACGGAAATAATATTTTTGTGTTGTTGGTTAGGCATAAATCAAGTTTTTTGACGGGTCGGCTTGTGGTGATGCCGACCCTTTTTTAATACTTTGGTTGTTTTTTCACATTTGACTACATTTAACTTATCCCGCTATCTAAATAAGCCCGTAAATCAGACGGGTAGAAATACAGTCTACCAAACCGCTTAGTGTGTTTAATCTTTCTAGCGTTCTGATATAACGTTTGTTTAGCAATACCGAATCGTTTGGCGGCTTCGTCGGTGCTGATAGGTGGTTCGTCAACTATAGCCTGCATAGTTACCGTACTGCGTAGGAGTTGCAGCGTTTCAACCTGTTGCGCTTTGATGACCGCTAGTTCTCGCGCCAGCTCTGCAAAGGGATTTTCTGAAAACATAAAAGCCTGTCGTTTGATGACAGGCCAAAATTCAGATGTAAGAAGCAAACGTTTTTGGATTAAAAAAGTAATCCAAAACAAATCCAAAAATCGTAGAAAGTAACTTACTCTGACCTCTTTAATTCGTCAGCTAATAGTTTTTTACAGTTTTTTATTTTCTGCTGTTTATTTAAGTCGTTGGTATTATTAAACTTCGCTATCGAAATATTAAACGCTTTATAATTGCCAACGTTGCCGAATGTATTGGCCCAGGCTGCGTGCAAATCTTTTTGTTCTCGCTGGTCTAAGCGTCCTTCCATATAATCTTGCAACGCGAATAGCATTGGCATATAATACATAGGCTTCTTATCTGAGTAGCTTTTCTTAAGGAACGGCATAAATATGGTATAATACGGCTCAAGCAGGTAGCTTTTAAAGCTAAGTATTGGTAGGCCATCTAACTTGGGTTCGGTTAATATTTCATTCCCATCCGTTTTGGGTAAATTAGTTTCTTTTACTATGGTCTCTTCTGTTTCTATGCTTACAAGTTTAGATTTTGGATCATTATCAATGTACATACCTTCTGTTTGCCCAGTCTCTTTCTCTACATCGGTCAATTCCTGACGAAAAATTATACGAGAGCGAAGCACCAGCCAAATCTTGTCAATACAAAAACGTATCCAATAAATATCATCAGCTAGTCTTAAATTCATAGGCATATCATCAGAACTCCTAGCCTTACTAAACCAAGTATTTATGAATTTGGATGCGACATTAATTTGATCCCAAGCTCCTTTAAGTGTATTAATTGTGTACTGTTCTTGTTCAACCTCAGCTGTCAAGTCGTAAGTAGAGATTAAATCGTATAATCGGCGTCTATTCAAATTAAGGCTCGACTTTGAATAAGCTCCATCAGTGGCAATCCGTTCGGCTTCGGGCAAGCGTTCAGCTTTTGTACTCCAACCGTTACAGATATTGTAAATGTCTTTTTGGCATAATCTCACACAATCAACGATTTGTTTAAGATGGGTTTTTGCATATTCTGAAGGCATAATTTAACTGAGATTATAGAGCGTTTAAAAATGCTTTGGCTTCCTCATCATCGAATGATCCTAAATAACTTTCGGTCGTTTTAATATTGGTATGCCCTAGTGCTTTAGAAATAAAAGCAAGCGGTGCCTTACTCTTAAGTAAGCTAGTGGCGAATGAATGACGAGCAGAATATGTGTTTACATCTCCTTCTATACCTAACTGTTCGGCAATCTTTCCCATCCATTTGTTTGTCATTTTTACAGTCTGGTGTATTGTCTGTTTCTTTTGAAGCTCAGTCATTTCCGCGCTAAGAAACGGAAAAACGTAATTGTTAGCTCGTCTGTCAATTGTTGCCCATCGTTCAATAATTGTAAGGGTTTCAGGCCGTAAATGAGCAATTATAGGCGTTTGATTCTGCTTTTTGCTACGGGCTGTCTTTTGTCGAACAAAGATTAATTTACTGTCTTTGAGATCAATCCGGCCCCATGTCAACCGACAAATATCCGTTAGGTTAGCTCCATTGCAGAAATAAGAAAATAGCCATAAATCATGGCTTCGCTGTTCGCTAGTTCCAGGTATGGGCTGATAAGCTTTCAGTTTTTCAATGTCCGCTTTAGGCAGGGCTTTTTTTACATTAGCTCCGGCTGGTATAACATATCGATTACGCCCAAATGGATAATCATTCCGGCTAATTATACCTACTTCTATTGCATCATTGACAACGGCCCGAACGTGCCTTAAATAAATCCCTACGGTGGTCAAACTTGCCCCTGTTGCGGCCTTTATCTTACTTTGGGGAGCCTTACCATGCTGCTGCATCCATTGTTCATAAGTCGTCAAGAAATGTGGAGTGAGATGGTCAAACTTTAGTATAACGGATGGGCGTGTTTGATTAGGCTTGCGAGGTAGAGGAATATTCAAGAACTCCTTACGCTCCTCATCGGTGAATGAATCCACAAACCGACGTAATGATTTTGCCGCCAATTCATAGTTAATGGCGTTGCCGATACGTCCTGCATTGCTCATGCCTAAAGCCTTTGCCAGTAATGCTGCTATCAGGTCGCTTTGTTCAGTTGGCCTTTCAATCTGTTTGCCATAGTTGACTATTGCATCGGCAAAACCATCAAAGGTAAAGCCATCCCCTAGCCTGCTAATAATGGATTCTCCCCGTTTTAAATAACCGTCCTGTTGCTTGCCGGATGTGTCGATAAACTGTCCATAAAAACGTTGCCAGAGTTTACGACGCTGCTCATCCTTTACGGTTCCCGGTAAACCGCCTTTAGTCCGTTCTAAGAATTTCCATTCGTCAGGACTAATCTTTTCACCAGTTGAAAATAGCCTTTGCTTCCGTTCGTGATAAACAGACAAACGGACAAAAGAGACATTGTCTGCTATTCGACGGGTGTCATAGAACAGAGTAACAGTTGCGTTTGCCATATCGAATAAAACGCACTGCACGAATAGCCCATGTGCAATGCGATGTGCAATGTAAAGATATAAAATTAACGCATAGCAACAATAAAAATCAATAAAATATACAGAGCTAATTAATTGATTTACAGATATATTAATAATATTTAATAAATAGACGTAGTATAAGTATAAAGGGGCTGGATACGACTGTTAATCAGAGGGTCGCTGGTTCGAGCTCAGCTTCGGGAGCCTGATAGTCAGCCACTTACGAGTTAATCCTTGTAAGTGGCTTTTTTGTTTGCATACATATTTGCATACAGTACGGTTTATATTCTATACTACATGATACCTGCTGATAATACTTTAGATTTTCTGGTTAAGGATAAAAAACTGTTTGAGATCGAGATTGCAGAAAGAATTCGGCTGGGCGAGGATAGGTAAGCAGATCAATACAAACGAAGCCATTGCTCAGAGCATGCAGGATTATACGTTTTGGAATGATTATAATATTGAACTCATCAAAAGAGCCTTTAACAGGCCAGACAATCAATATTTTAAAGAATATACATATACTGCCTCATCTCTTGCAACCACTATAGTTCCTTTTAGATTAGGCCCTAAGCCTCAACCTACAATTGCTGATAGAGCCAATAAAATTCGACACCAACTAGAAACTAAACTTCATCGGTTAAGTCTAATTCATAAGAAGTTGCCTCTTATTGATGTGGACCCTAGGGTAGACAAACAGATTGGACAAAAAGAGGGGGATCTACAGGATAATGCACTTATAAACCTCTCGATAATCTTTTCAAAATTTCATAAAGTTGCTCAGAGCTTAAGACGTCGCCATGCCAATAGAGAAACATTGTTAATAAGGGATGAATATGACGTTCAAGACTTACTCCAAAGTATGCTACAGCTTTACTTTGATGACGTGCGGGCAGAAGATTACTCACCGAGTTATGCAGGTGCCAATTCGAGAACCGATTTTGTTCTGAAGAATGAGCAGATCATAATTGAGGTCAAAATGTCGAATGAACACCTTAGCGATAAGGAGATTGGGAGCCAATTATTAATTGACATCGGTCGCTACAGAGGCCACCCGGATTGTAAAGTGCTAGTAGTTTTTATTTATGACAAAGGAGACTTTATTAGGAACAAACCAGGTCTAATCAGCGACCTAAATCGAATGAGTGGAAATGGACTTCAAGTCAAAGTATTTATATATCCAAACTAATTTAGGTAGCGAAATTCCTTGTCGATTAATAGCGAAAAACAGGGTATAGGGCTTACTTGAGAGTGTGCTGCGAGTGATTGAGGCAGTGGTGGTTTGGCGATGCTTTAGTTATTTCAATCAGTCCTAACATTTAGAGGATTTTAGAAAAATGATCAAAGTAAAGGAACAAGCATAATTGCTTATATGGTAATTAGCTTCATTTTATAACTAACATATTTGAATATTTATGGGCTCTACTTATAAGGTTGCAAATGTTGAGGAGGCCGTTGAATTAGCTTATAAGTTTAAGCAAGAAGGTACATATGACTGGTTTCGAGGGCAAGTAGTTGATTATTGGCCCCATTCAACATTATATAGAAAACAGACTGAGGACGAAATAAAGAAAGCCGAATTGCAATATGAACTCTTTACAACATGGATCGGAAAAACAGAAGAGCTTAACTATTTACTTAACCCAGCAAATAACCATGAGCTAGAGGCTATAATGCAGCATTATGGCCTTCCCACTCATTACATAGATTTTACTACTAATCCTGCTATTGCTGGTTTCTTTGCTTCGGACACAAACAAACCAATATCAAGCCGCTATTCATGTATTTACTGTTTAAATACCGAAGATTTACTTTCATTTTGGGAAGTAGTAAAAACATTAGAATCACGAGAAAATTGTAAAGTTCAAAAAATTGTTATAGATGTTGACAACTTATGGCGATTACAGGCTCAGAGTGGAGTCTTTCTTTTATGTAATTATAATTTAGAGGAAGATTATCCTATTGACAAAATAATATTTCCTTACTCTGGTTATCCTTCATATCCTACTAAAAAGATTGTTTATCCTGATCATAAAAGCGCTTTAGAGTTATTACTAGATCAGTATTTTGATCTACAACGAGCCAGCTTATTTCATGAGGAAATGAAAGACCAAACATACTTTATTCCGTGGAAAGAATTCCCTAAAGGTTTCTACCTGGAGGCTTTCAAGGAGCCTGAGAGCATAAAAATACTTAGTTCGTGGACCGAACAGCAAGAATTTTGGAAGGTATATGAAAGTGAAAAATATCATGATACAACGGGCACAAGACAAATATTAAGATTAAATAATCTTGAATCTCCAGAAGAAATCAAAAGAATGATTATTTATGGTATAAAGCAGGTATTGCGTTCAAGTCCAAAAGTTCGAAACAGTGCTATTGACTGGGTTCTTGAAGATATACCAAAAAACGTGAATCACTTAGACATCGCAACAATATTAATGAAAACATGGAATGGTATGCGCTCATTACCATTTGATGACAGTGATATCAGTGAAGCGTGTGGGAATGCTGTACACTTACATTTAAATAGTAAAGAGAAGGGAAATTACGAAAGCACTTTGTTGAAAGTCTTTACAGATTTATTTGGTCCCAGCATGAGGGTGGGCTTTTCAAATGAAGATACGACAGGCTCTTATGGTTATGCAAGTTTTAATAGTATAAATGCAGCTAGAGCAATTGACTTATCAGAAGTTTTGATTGAAGAATATAAATTTATGGGAAATTCTATACCTCAATTTTTTCAACTTATATATAACCCAAAATTAACTTTTGACTTCAACAAATTTAAAAATTTCTTTGTAAGAGAAGTTATTCCTTCACAGGTAGCTTGGGCTGAAAATCTTATTATTTTTAACCCTATGAAATTAACAATTTTTGGCATACCGTAAATTATATTGTATGATCTTAATTTGTGGAAACAGTTGTAGATTTATATATTATTATTAAGCCTTGATTATATTTTTTAATAATTCGCGATTTCATTCATTGGCTTTCAGTAGATCCTTCAACTCATGTAATATATTGAATCAACAGCTGCTTAGAAGTTCCAATATGCATCACGACATAGGCATTAAGTATAAAATACCTGTTTGTTACTTTCTTTTGCAAATCTGTCCAACATTTAATAATTAATAATTTGTTGTGTTGAAAATTACAGATTCTGGATATCGATTACCTCTTATTCATGCTCTTCAATATACAGCGAGTTTATCTCGAGGGCATCAGATCTTTGGGCCTATGAGAATAAGACAACATTAGATTTTTTTAGACCTAGCAAACCTACTGATAACCCGTTCATTGAATCGTTCAACGGTAGTTTTCGCGACGAGTGCCTGAATACTCATTGGTTATTATCGCTGGAAGATGCTCGGGAAAAGATCGAACACTGGCGGCAGGAATACAACAACTTCCGACCTCATAGCTCCCTGAGTGGATTGACACCGGATGAGGTTGGAAAGGGGAAGAAAATACAAACAAATGAACGTCCGATCCTCAATCTTAGAGCGGAACGCTTTTCGGGAGGACTTCAGGTATAAAAGTGGTCCAATATGGAGATGAAGACAGAAGGATGGTGATCTTTCAGAGGGAGTAACGGAAGATTTTCTTTTAGGTGAGATTTTTTAGCCGCTAACTATCCTTAAAATATACGAACCATAACAAAAATTATTCCTATTTGTCTTGGGATAATTTTATATGCAATATTGTTATATTTATTATGTATTGGATTCTTGAAATATTAAAAATACTCTGGTCTACTAAAGAAAATACAGATTTCTTAAATTTAATGATTGCAGTAATAAATGCATTCATAGCATTACTGGCATTAATAGTTTCAGCAACATCCATATATTTTACTTATAGAGCTCTTCAAATCCAACGGGAGCATAATTATAAAACTGTTCAGCCAATTCTTGGGATTCGTGTAGGTGATCATTCAGATAGGCTTTATGTTGAGATTGCAAACAAAGGAGTTGGGCCTTTAATAATTAAGAAGATGCTTGTTACTAATGGAGTAAGTGATAAGAAAAATATTATTGACTGGATGCCGGTTCTAAACGATAATATAAGCTGGAAAAACTATATGTCCAATATTAATGAAATGTGTTTATATCCGAGCGAGTCTTTACTTTTAATTGAACTTACTGGCAATACTAAATCCCCCAAATTTAAAAAGGCACGATTTGAGGCACGCAAAGCTTTATCTCAATTAACAATAGGAATTCAATATGTCGATATATATGGCAGACTAATGCCAGATAAAATAAAGCGATTGACCTATTTTGGGAGAGTTAAGGCAATTAAGAAATAATCCCTTTCAAACTTCTACATTGAGCGGGCCAGTGACACCTTTATACGAGGGCTGAGCCTAAACAACCGAAACTGTTGGGCCAGCCCACAATAATGGGGTTAGGCGTGGATATCAATAAAAGGCACTACATGTATTACGAGGAAAGCCTAGGGCGGTATATTGTAGGGACCATACCAATAAAATAGTAATAGAATAGTGTGGTTTTAGCATAAAAACGCCAGCTTCACCTCGAAGCTGGCGTTTTTCGTTACTATCCACATCCCGACGCGCTGTAGTACGCCAATACGTATAGAAGCCAGCCACTTACCATTTCCTACTACCTTTGTGGGTATGCGAGCCAATAGAATTACCCCTGATACTGTCACCAAGCTAAAGCCAGGCGAAGTCTTCGTGTTCGGATCAAATGAAGCAGGCAGACATGGCAAAGGTGCGGCTAAACTGGCCAGAGATAAATTCGGTGCTCAGCAAGGGCAGGGAGTAGGCCTATTTGGTCAAACGTACGCCATACCTACCAAGGATTCCAGCATAAAGACCTTGCCAATTGATGGGATTGCTAAGTATGTCGAGGAATTCATTTCTTGCACCAAACAAATGCCTGACACTGTATTCCTGGTTACTGAGATTGGCTGTGGGCTAGCTGGACATTCACCGGCTGACATTGCGCCTTTGTTTGAGGATGCCGTGAATCTCGCCAACATACACCTGCCAGCCCGTTTCTGGGATGTTCTGGAAAAATAAATTATGTTTTTACGCCTACATATCCTGCATTTCCTACATACTGCCCGCCTGAATTATTCGACTACTTCGACTTAAATCTGGCTATAAAAGGATTGTCGTATGTGTATTCTGCCAGAAAAGCCCCCCTATACACCCATTTTGGTAACTGGCCTCAGCCCTTCCTAGTTGACTGTGTGTAAAATTCGCAAAAAGGCAAAAAAAGTGGGTTTAGCGAAGGCCAGCGTTCGGGTGCTTAAGCATACTTAACACACTCAAATTTGGCTATAAAAGGACTTTTTGGTGGGCCTTGGATTCTCTCTGCACCTTTAGCAGCATCCTGGCTAAACTTAACTCATTTAACTCAAATTCGGCTATAAAAGGAGATTCTGCGCTGTCCCTGTCTGCGCTGGACCATCAGGAAATAATTTCAAAAACGTGTAGTCGCCTACCCGGCAAAACCGGCAAAAGCCTCCTGCGATTTGCTTACTTTTGTAGATTACTTTAACATATTACTCTATGAAACTAGTCTACACCTGCTTGTTAACCATTACAACCTGCCTGCTTACCTTGTCGATAAACCTAGCTCAGGCTAAGACACTCCCCGATTCTACAACCACCCTCAATTATGTTACCAGTGGTAGTACCCAGCTGGAGCAGGCCAGTTCCTTCCCCTCTGTATGCGAAGTGACGCCAAGTCGGTTAACCTCAACCGCGGTAACAGGCACATCAGCCGAACTCACCTGGTGGAAAATGGCCGATAATGTACAATTCGAGATCCAGTGGCGAGCTCTCGCCAGCAATGATAGCTGTTCCAACAAAGCCACCTCAACTGAACCCTGGACAACCGTATCCAACATTACTGGCATTCGCTATACATTGACTGGACTCAATCTGAACCGCTGCTATCAGTGGCGGATTCGAACCCTGCTCTGCCAGACCAGTAAGTTCAGCGAGATTATGCTATTCAGGACCACCCCATGCGACCCAGTAACCATTCTAGGCTATGCTAGTGGGGTAAGCCAGGCTCTGGTAGGAAATAGCATCAATGGGTGGAACGTTCCCGTAAAAGGCGGTGGTCCAATCACCTATCAATGGTATAAGGATGGAACAGCTCCCGAAAATAAGCTTGTGGGCATGACGACGGAGTGGGTTATCATACCTAATAAGCAGTTTAGCGATGCTGGCGTCTACAATTGCCTGGTCTCTAATGGCTGTAGTAGCGCCTTCTCGGCGGGCCTTCACATGTATGTGTTCAGTTGCTACGAGGGTACGGTGACGGTGCGGGACGGCTCTTGGGATGATCCTGGTATCTGGTCGTGCGGCATGGTACCTTACCGGTTCGATACGGTATCTATTCGTCATTCGGTCAGTGTTCCGGCCAATTATACGGGCTATGTCCGGAAATTGAACTACAGTGCTGGTAGCAAGTTGACTGTTCCCAGCACTAGCAAAATAGAGGTAGGGGAATATTTTGTGTATTAAAAGCAATTGACAACCATCTAATATCATGTGAAAACAAACAGCCCCGACTGTTACTGGCCGGGGCTGATCATTGGTTTTAATTCAGCCTGCGTATATCGTTGAAATGCTCGGCTGAGAAAGCTCTTCACTTAGATGTCTTTTTCAGTCGCTCCCGGTTGGTTCGTTTCTGAGCCAGCATCTCTTTCAAAGGAATCAGGCTTTGCTCTGTAAGCCGTTCAACAGCCGAGCGCTGGTATCGCATAATACCTTGACCAAATGAGAGCACTTTAATGGGTTCTAACCCGTTACGGTTGCTTGCAAGTGCTGATAATAATTTTTAGGCGGTATGCCGATCTACTTCCCACAAGTCCGCAACCCAGGCAATAGGTACATATTTGTCAGATTTCAAGGCGGCTAGCTCCCGATCAGCCTCTATCAACCGAGAAACAACTTCGTTGTAACGACCAATCATTGCGGCTAGCTCTTTTGCCAATAATACTACAATAGGCTCCATATACGGTTATTGATAAGGTTTGATTAAACAACCTACAAGTAGGAAACGAATCGATAAATAATAGGCCTTAAAAATGTGACACAAACTCGTCTAGCTGGGCGGGCGTAATCCGGTAATCACCCTTAGTAATCTCCTTTGCTTTTAAAAACGTAAGCCTGTGTTTCCGATCAATTACCCCTTGCGTAATAAATTTGCGGATTGTGTCTTTGCCGTAGCCTGTTCGCTGAGCAACATCGGTCACTGTATAGAGGTGTTTGTCTGAGCCAGCTGTTATCTCCAGTTCCCGAAGCCTCTGCTCGAGCGGAGCAATGACGCGGCTTAGGGCGGCTTCTAAATCTTCAGGTGTTCCCAGGTAAGTGGTTTGTGTCTGCATTTGTATTAGCTTAAAACTTAATCAATTATTACTAAACAAAAAGCATATGCCAAATCACACAATCCGAGATTTTGTTCGAGCTACTGATTTTATTTCATGCCTTTCCTGTGCTAGACCGACGGTGGCAATCCTATAAGGCCTAGGTAAATCTTATGATCCTCTGATTAACGAAATTCTGGCGTTTTCGGGGGAGGATTGGCCAAGTGGCAAAGAATTACAGCAGCGACTGGGTATTAATTCAGCTAAGCTACGAAAATGGCTTAATGAGTTATATGGCGACTTTATTGAACTGATCAGACTCGATCCGGTAGCTATGTCCTTTGAAAAAAAACCAGTCTGTTTTTTTATAAGAGGATCAGAAAAAGGGCAGAGTATTAGCTTTCTCTGCAATTTAGCTGAGCTTCCCCGCCGGGGAGATGAGATAAGCTTTCCTTTCATCGATGCTTATCTGAAAATGAGCTCGCTCTACGTCGAAGAAATACGGCATATATATGTTAATGGGAGAATAGAAACAACAATCCATGCGTGCGGTCGTGATTCATTTCTATCCAACTTAACACAACAAGCAATATTCGAAAGAGAATTAAGCTTTACAGAATTATGGTCCATGTCGGATTATAATTTGGAAGAAAAGCTTAGGGGGCTATACGGGGGAAAACCTTGGACTAAAGATTACATACTAGGGCGCTCAACGGAGAAGAGTAAGCGTAAAGACTAAACAGACCCAATGTTCTTACAATAAGTAGCCAGCGCTAGAATTTCTAACGCTGGCTAATGAACCACTCGCTATTCAATTAATTAGACTACCTAGTCAGATAACTGTATATATCAACGTAATATAAGGGACCGGGCATCAATCCAGTTATAGACCGTGCCGGGATTCTCTTTGTTCTGAATGACTACGCTGGTGGAGCTGCTACATTTGACTGGACATTAAGTTAAGAACGATCTAACTTAGTGTACTATGAAAACCAGGAGACTGTACGACGAAGAATTCAAAAAGATGGCCGTGGAGTTAGCCGATGCCAAAGGCTC
>JAESFI010000094.1_pt1 | contig 98079 bp, 76 predicted proteins | sample 9269361 | NCBI WGS metagenome assembly JAESFI01 (sample SAMN14504119, study PRJNA617095) | algae metagenome | isolation source: Brasilonema angustatum HA4187-MV1 and co-occurring heterotrophs from moss... | place: USA: Manoa Valley, Honolulu, Hawaii | collected 2009-07-20
AAAATGCTTCCACAAAAACCTGAGCCTATTTTATTAGCCCAGATTTTTGCCAAGCTTTCTTCTCTCGGTCGTATTCACAATGCTTCTAGTACCGTTCCAGCCTCGTAAATTGGCAAAGGTATTGTTACTATAACCACATTCTGTACAATAAATATTCTTTTGCATAGTTGTAATTTGTTTGATTTAGTCAGGCATAGACACAAATTTTTCCTTGAAAGTAGGTAGGCGTAATTAATTCGTAGATAGCAGTAGTGCGAGCGTCTCGCTCGCGGGCTATCCGGTCCCGAAGTCGCTACAACGCGCTTAACCCGATGCCAGATACCTACGGAGGGAAACCCTCCTGCAGTACTGGCTCCGCAACGCGCAACTCTTGGCACTACATCTTATATTTAATTAAACCTACTTACTAACTAATTGATAGTTGCATTTCCACCTACTCTTCCCATGAACTTATTGTTATTACCAGTGACGTTCTGTACCACATTGTCATTACCGGATATAGTCTGATTAAAAGTGTTGACAGCCTTGGAAATAACTTCCTCGTCTGACTGCATCAAACGAGTTATCTGGGCAGCCAAGGTTTTATCTTCATCCAGCAACTTTTTGAGTTGCTTTTGAAATATATCCAAAGCATCCGTATCACTGGGAGAGTTAACTAACTCTTCTGCTGCCCCTTTTGCCATCGGCTTTGTTTCCACCTTTGGTTGCAGTAAAGCCCAGACTGATTTTGCCTTTGTCCATACATCTTCGCCTAACTTTTGAGAAGCTCCTTCCACTGCCTTATTACCCACAGTCATTAAAAATGGTAGGCAGGGTGCTAAAAATTTAACTAGTATTGCTATATCCATTGGTTTATATGGTTTTTCTTTAGTTTTTGTTTGAATAACTGGAATTTGCGCTTCAGAAAGGTCTTCTAGTTGAATTGCAAGCTTACCTTCCTCAAAGGCCCTTTGAAACACATCTTGATTATCTGAAGTTGGGTAGCCCAATCCATCGTAAAAACCAATTGCAAATTTGATCGCAGCCTTATCCCCAATCGGCTGATTCATCCCAATTGCATAATTAATGTATTCGCTAATTGCAATAGCTGGTTTAGCAGAATAACAGGCATTAAGCAGTACGCATTCTACATGATCTGCGTGCAACTTAAACAGTGATACTAGTCCGGATGCTGAGACGGGCTTGTTTTCTCCCCCGTCGTCGTCTTCTAACAGCAAGCTGCCATCTTCCAGCCCGTGTCCACAAAAGTGAACGATTTGGGGTTGTTCTTCTGCAATAGCGCGGCGGATATCAGTCGGGCGCACAGCAGTCCTGAGCGTAATCTTGAATAAATCCCGCTTTACACCACGTCGGATAGCTTCTTCAATTAAGCGAATTTCCTTATCCAAGCGCAATCCCTGGGGAATTGCTGCCAGAATCAGGATTGTTTTGACACACACACCGTTACTTATAGGCATAGAATAGGCATGGAAAAAGGGTTAGTTATGATGCAGAAGATATACTAATGAGTTATGAGCACATGATACTTCTTCAACAGAAATATTATGCATTCCAGAATATTTCTCCCACATTTGGCAGGTTAATTAGCAAAAGAAATAATATTTACGACAAGCAGTACCAAAAAACTGTAGAATTCAACATCGTTCCTCACTAAGGTTGGAAATTGGTTTCAAGGAGGCGATCCATAGCCTCGATGCGTTCTGCAACTGCTTGCAGTGATTTGAGTGCTCTGCCATCTTTGTCGCGTTCTAAAGATGCTCAAACAATGTCTACCGTCGCTTGCGGGAAAACCAATTAGCAGGAACACCAATCAATCCGTTGCAAAGCGCATCAACTTCCTTACATCATCGATTGGCAATCGTAACTCTTTGCTAATTGCTGCTTCCAATGCGCTAAGTTGTGTGACCGGAAATTCAAATTCTAGTTCTTTTAGGGCTTTGGAAGCTGTCTTGACTCTGACTCTAGAAACACCTTGATGCTTTTTGATTTGAACTGTGATTGATAGTACAAGTGTTGGGGACTGCTTTGCTGATAATGTCTCAACCTTCAACGGATTCGTTGATTGACGAGAGCGCAACAATATGCTATCAATCACAAATCCACTCCCCACCCAAAAAGTCAATCCAAGCAGTGGTAGGAGTAGCCAAAACTCTAATCCCAAAGAACGTAAAATTTTAAACCATCGGGATTGGAGCATAAATTAACTAAGTTCACTTTACAGATATTACGCGCACTAGGATAAAGAAAAAACAACAGCAGCGATCACCCTATGTTAATTTTACTGGTGGAAGATGACCCAGCCCAATTAGAACCACTGCGAGCTGCGCTGACTAAAGCAGGACATATTATTGATGCGATAGAAGATGGACAAACAGCCCAATGGCTCTTATCTCAAAAAGATTATGACTTGTTGATTTTAGACTGGATGCTTCCTAAAGTCAGTGGCGTTGACCTTTGTCGGGAATATCGACTAGCGCTTAAAACTGCCCCAGTACTAATACTAACTGCTAAGGATACGACATCAGATAAAGTTTATGGTTTAGATGCTGGAGCAGATGATTATCTGGTAAAACCAGTTGATATTGTCGAACTGCTAGCACGGGTGAGAGCTTTGAGAAGACGCTCCCCACTTTGGCAAGGAGACAAACTTACTTTGGCAGATTTAAATCTGGATTTGAATAACCTGACTATTGAGCGAAATCAATTCACAGCTCAATTATCTGGTCGAGAATTTCAACTGATGGAGTACTTGATGCGCCATCCTCGTCAAATTCTATCTCACAATCAAATAGAACAGGCTCTTTGGGGATGGGGCACAGAACCAGAAAGTAATGCTGTGACAACACTGGTGCGCCGACTGCGACAGCGTCTGCAAACGGTTGGAGCAAAAGATTGGCTAGAAAATGTTTATGCTATGGGTTATCGGCTTGATGCGCCCGAAAGATGAGATGGGGTACCTCTTGTTTGACTCTTGACTAATTATGTTTGTTCGTAGTCGTCGCAATTTGGCATACTTATTTACAATATCGATGGGGAGCATCCTCATTACATTTGCTGGTATAGCATATTACTTCGTTGTTCAACAGCAGCTTCAAGCTTTTGACGACAGACTTTATTCTGATAGCAAAGCTATTGCCAGAACTCCACTGTACAAGCTGTATAACAAACGAGCGCAGTTTGAGCGAAGAGATAATCCAATTTTTGGTGAGACACTACCACCAATTAATAATGACTTGGCGTATATTCGGTTGTACAAATTCAATGGGGAATTAGTTGATTCTACTGGTATGTCTGGTTCAAAAAAATTAACTGTTGCTCCTGGTTTTCAAACTATTCAAATCACTCAGAAGAATCGCAATGGAGTTTTTACTACCAAAGAATGGTTACGTGAACTAACCTTACCTGTTATACAAGAAAATATGTTAATTGGGTATATTCAAGTTGCTGTTTCTCTGACTCCTGTGCGTGAAAACTTGAATCGGGCAAGGTTATTTTTGACAATTGGTTTACCAGTAACTTTAGGCACGATAGGTATTACTGGTTGGTTTTTAGGGGGACTTGCAATGCAACCAACTCGTCGGGCATACGAACAACTACAACGCTTCACTGCTGATGCTTCCCATGAGTTACGCGCTCCCGTGGCTGCTATTTTAAGTAATGCACAAGTGGCTTTGATGCCTCCACAGGATGAATTAGAGCAGCGTTTTCGTCTAGAAAATATTACGGAGATTGCTAAATCAATGAGCAATCTCATTAATAATCTGTTGTTTCTTGCTCGTCAGGATGGACCGTTAGATAATGCAACATTGAAGAGTATAGACCTTGTTGGACTACTACAACCTATAGTCCAAGAGTATCAGCAACTAGCAGTTGCACAAAATCTCAATTTTACTTCTCACTTACCTGAGTCACCTGTTACCCTAAAAGCCGATTCAGATTTGTTAAAACAGGCGATTGTAAATTTACTTAGCAATGCTTTTAAGTACACCCTTGAGGATGGTACAGTAGCACTAAAACTCTTGATACAATCTCACAGAGCTATTATTCAGGTAGAAGATAATGGCATTGGCATTCCCGAAGAAGATTTACCCCATATCTTTGAACGGTTTTATCGCGTAGATACAGCGCGATCGCGTCAAACGGGTGGCTTTGGTTTAGGACTGGCGATCGCCCAACAAATTGTGCAGGCACACCGAGGACAGATTATTGCCAAGAGTCTTTTTGGGCAAGGTTCAACCTTTCAAATTGAACTACCTCAAAAGTAGAGCGGATAAGAAATTCAATTTTTTTTCCTACCTGGCAAGGACTGACATTTTTTTGTCATACTTGTCCATCACACTAAGAGATAACAAGAATATCACGGTTCTGTTATATGATGTCTAGTTTCTCATCCACAATGACTATAAAATCCCACCTCTAATCCTCCACGCTTGCGGTAAAAAGTGCTATAGGCGAAGTGGGGTTATTGAACACACTTAGATTCTTTCACAAAACTTAGCACCGCCAAACGTATGATTGCAAAGCGCTCTCGGTTATTTCCGACACTCATAGTTACCGTAGTTGCGAGTCTTGGTTTTGCTGGAGAGGTAGCAGCACACCACGGCTATGACACAACCTATGATGTCGGACATCCACGGACAATCACAGGGGTGATTAAAGCAGTGAGATATGCGAATCCTCACATTCGTATGCAGCTTCAAACAACTGGAAACTTAAGGCAAGTTTGGAGAATTGATTTGCCATCACCAACCCAAGCACAACGACGAGGATTAACCCGAAGCTTTCTGAAGGTAGGAGCAACTGCAACTGTGGTAGGATGGCCCGCTTATGATGGTTCCAACGAAATGGGCGCGTCGCAAATCACAATTGGTGGAAAGACTGTGCAGGTGAACTGAGCAAAACAGTACGAAACTTAACAAAAGCAGGGGAATCGAATTATGGATGATCAGCAACAGGCAGACAAAGCCATGCTCAAAAAAAGTTTTGTGCAGGCTGCACTGACTGCGGCAACAATTGCAACTTTTTTAGCTTCTGGAACTGAAAGTGCTAGCGCACACCACGGCTGGAGTGAGTACAACAACGAGCAAACACTCAATCTGACTGGAAAAATCCAGAATGTGAAGTACGATAATCCACACACCACAATAGAAGTGAAAACAGATGATAATAAAGTATGGCAAGCAGTCCTAGCACCACCTGCCCGATTGCAAAGACGTGGGTTAGCCCAAGGCTCTTTGCAGGTTGGACAGCGAGTGAGATTAGTAGGATACCCTCATCGCACTGAAACCAGTGAAATGAGAGCAGAGCGAATCACTATAGGTAAACAAACAGTAGAACTACGCTGATGAACCTTGCTGATACAAGCTGGTGGTTGTGGTTGGAAAACAGTGCCTTGTCCTCAACAATTCGCCAGTGGCTATGGCTTTACCCAATGATCGAAACAACACATATTCTTGGTTTAGCCATTGTCTTTGGCTCAATTGCTCTGTTCGATTTCAGGTTACTTGGTTTCTCCCGTCACCTGTTGGTAACAGATATGGCACGATACCTCTTGCCCTGGGCTTACCCAAGTTTTGCGGTTGTCGTGCTATCAGGTTTTCTCCTGTTTGCAGTAGATGCAACCGAAATAGCAGCAAATCCAGCTTTTCGTCTGAAGCTTCTGCTATTGTGTGCCACCGGGATGAATGCGGTTTTTTTTCATGGAGTGGCTTTGAAATCCGTTAAGTTTTGGAACCGGGGTGTGAAACCTCCAGTAGTGGTTAGGGCGATCGCCGTCATTTCCCTTGTGCTTTGGACTGGTGTGATTATTTGTGGTCGCCTCATTGCATACGTTTAACAGTTATCAGTTGTCAATTGTTTACTGTTTACTGATTTAAAAATCTGCGATTTATAGCTGTAAATACAAAGGTGACGAACACGAAATTTCCATCAATTCTTTTATTAAACACAAAAGCAAAATTATGGTTACAAACTGCGCTTGTAGCTGTTTTGGTCGGACTTCCCACGGCTTGCGTTGCACAACAGTCAAATCGTGCCAGAGAACTTACCCAGTCTCAAGCTGTCGTTGATGCTCAGGAGTCCAACCGCACTTTTGCAGATGTGCAAACTTTAGTAAATTTTGGTCCGCGAGTGGCTGGGACACCAGTCATGGAAAAGGCAAGCGCTTATCTGATTGATGAGTATCGCAAAGCTGGCTATGTGACTGAAGTCCAAACTTTTACTTATCCCAAATTTCAAGACTTAGGCTCAAATTTGACTGTTGATGGAGCGACAGTTGAGGGTAAAGCGCTCAATGGTACAGTTCCTGGAAAATTAAATGCGCCACTGGTAGCGGTTCCTAATGTTGGACGCGAAGCTGATTTTGCTGATGTCAATGTCAAGGGGGCTATTGCTATTCTCCGGCGCGGTGAAATTCGTTTTTCTGAAAAAGCGAAAAATGCCTTTGCTGCTGGGGCTGTTGGTTTGGTGATTGTCAACAATCAAGCAGGGGATGTGTACGGGACACTTGGTGAGGAGGTAAAAATTCCTGTCCTGGCGCTTTCTGGTAAGCAAGGAAATCCCTTAATTCAACGTGTGCAAAGCGTACCCCTGAATATCAGTTTGAATGTGAACGCCCAACGACGTGTTGTCACAGGGCGTAATATTATAGCACATCTTAAAGGTGTAACTGCGCCCAAAATTATTCTTGGTGGGCATTACGACTCAGTACCTGGTTCTCCAGGAGCAAACGATAATGCTTCAGGAACAGCAGTTGTCCTGGCTGTTGCCCGTAATCTTTCTAGTACGCCAACTGCTCGTCAAGCCTGGTTCATCGCCTTTGATGGTGAAGAAGACGGGCTGCACGGTTCGCGAGCTTTTGTTAATGGGGCTAACTCACAGTTTCTTTCTGGGCTGAAAGCTATGGTCAATTTCGATATGGTTGGCGTGAACGAGCAGTTAGGGATTGGTGGTACGTCATCTTTAACAAGATTTGCACGAAATGTTGATCCACAAGTGAAAACCTTTGGCTCTTTTGGCGGTAGCGATCACGCATCGTTTGCTAAAAAGGGTGTGCCAGTCATGTTCTTCTACCGGGGTCAGGAGCCGAACTACCACACACAAAATGATAAAAAGGTAGACCCAAAACTATTAAATGAAACAACTCAAGTAGCGCTGAATATTGTTAAGCGAATTGTTAACGCTAACTAGTTTTGTGGTTGAGGAAAACGGCGCTTGTCTCCAATGATTCTGTGTCAAACGATCCTCATTTATAGGAAATCTACAATGTCCTCTGTTTTTTCTTTGAAGAAATCTCTCACTAGTTTGTCTTTGGTATCTTTTGGAGCTGCAACGGCTATGTTGGGGGCACATTTTATGCCTACAAATCCAGTACTGTCTCAGCAACCAATCGCTCAATTGCCTTCTGCACCAATTGGCAACACAGATACTAACTTTGTTACTTCTGCGGTAGAAAGAACCGGAGCTGCTGTGGTGCGGATTGACTCTACGCGCACTTTAAGAAATCCATATACGAATGGTAGACGGGTGGCAAGAGGTACAGGTTCGGGGTTTATTATTAGGTCGAATGGTCTGATTCTGACAAATGCTCACGTTCTTGGTGGAGCAGATAGAGTGAGTGTAACTTTGAAAGACGGTCGTAGCTTCACAGGTCGAGTTTTAGGGCAAGATAGATCAACAGATGTGGCAGTAGTCCAAATACAGGCTAACAATCTTCCTGTGGTCAGTCTTGGTAATTCCGAGCAGTTGAAACCTGGAGAATGGGCGATCGCTATCGGTAACCCTCTAGGTTTAGACAACACTGTGACAGCCGGGATTATTAGTGGAACAGACCGTTCTAGCCGTGCCTTTGGTTCCCGAAATAGGGGAGTTGGATTTATCCAGACGGATGCTGCTATTAACCCTGGTAACTCAGGTGGACCACTGCTGAATCAACGAGGGCAAGTCATTGGTGTTAATACTGCTATTATTCAAGGTGCCCAAGGACTGGGATTTGCAATTCCGATTAACTTAGCGCAGCAAATTGCTAACCAATTGATTGCTCAGGCGGCGGCTTAATTGCTCCAGTTGTACAATGCAACTTGATGGAGTTTCAATCTGCTACATGAATCCTCGCTGATTCATTCTGTGAATAAGGGCGCTGCCTCTCCTTTGCGCCCTACCCTGCACCGAAGCCCTCCGGGGATGACCTATGCCCTGCGGGCACGCTTGATTTTTCTATATTTGTTATTCAATGGGACAATAGTTCTTTGCAATTGTATTTTGTAATTAATTTTAGATGACTACCCCTCTACAAGTTTTCGTCACTGGTGCAACCGGACGTACTGGTTCACTTGTTTGCCAAAAATTGCAACAACATCCCCAGCAGTTTACTCTTCGGGGATTTGCCCGTAAAAGTGAGAAAGTTCAGCAATTGTTTGGTACAAAGGATAACTTTTTCTTTGGCGATATCCGCGACCCAAAAACTCTCATAAAAGCGTTAGAAGGTTGTTCTAGCTTGGTTATTCTCACCAGTGCGACTCCGCAGATGAAAGGAATGCCACAACCGGGGATACGTCCTGAGTTTACCTTTCCTAACGATGAAATACCGCAAGTAATTGACTACCAGGGTCAGGTTAACCAAATTGATGCTGCAAAAGCATCTGGAGTGAATCATATTGTGCTGGTCGGTTCAATGGGTGGCACGAATGAAAATCATCCCCTTAACAGTCTTGGTAATGGCAACATCTTGATTTGGAAACGTAAGGCAGAACAGTATTTAATTGATTCTGGTATTGACTATACAATTATTCGCGCTGGGGGTCTATTAGACCAACCGGGAGGAAAACGAGAACTCCTGGTTGGTAAAAATGACAGCATGCTGATTAATCCACCAAATGGGATTCCCACTTCGATTCCGCGTGCAGATGTGGCAGAAGTGGTCGTGCAAGCTTTGTTGGAACCAAACGCTAGAAACAAGGCGTTTGACTTGATTTCTCAACCAGAAGACGCGCCTGGTACTGTAGTGACGACAGATTTTGTGGCTTTGTTTGCACAAACGACGCCTGGATTGTAGTAAGCACAGTTGTCGTCTTCTGCATCAATCGTAACGCGATTGATGCAGGTTTATGTAATTATTATGTTGTGTGAAAAATTCAATCATCCACTCAACGTATAGTCTGGAGACTTACTGGGGGCAGACTATAATTTGCTGACCGATTTTACCCCGTTCTATGGAACCGCGCTTACCGAATTAAAGCTGGGGCTAATCTTCTATTTTAAAAAGTATTTTTAATACAGCAACTAGCACACTGAGCAGTTACCGCTTCAACATGCAAAAGCCGAAGTCATTTTTTAATTAATTACGCCGCCACAAGCTGTATAATTTTCTCAGTGTTAGAGCAATCAGAAATCATTCAGAAACTATAGATAATTTTGTAGTGGGCATTGCCCACCATTGCCAGATTTGCTAGGCAATACCCACCGACAAATTTCATAAATCGGATAGAGGCGAACCAACTTTACAAATGTTTTATTTAAATATAGTTTGGAATTCAAGTATGTTGAATACTCGGTGTTCTTAGAGCTAAAACATTAAATTATGGAGGAGTAATAGTATCATGTCAAGCTCTAGGGATAGAGATAGTGGTTGGGGAAGGCTTAGTCATGGAGCTCCTTTGGCAGTGTTCGTTGCAGTTGTACTTTATATTATGTACATGCTACTGCCAGTCTTGGAGTTGATAGCCCTTGCCGCACTTGTCGCTCTGATTTTTCGTACTACTCTAAAATGGATTGAGAAAATTGTTCGAGTGCCTTGGATAGCAGTCACGATCCTGGTTGGGGTAGTCGTAGCTTTTGGGGTATTCATTAGTTTGGTGATGATTCCCAGCTTGTTTGAAGAAGCTCAGACTTTGAGTGAGGCGTTGCCTAACTATGTAAACTCTCTCAAACCATTGTCTGCTAGACTTCACACTCAATTCAGTTTTCTCCCCGATCTGTCTGGTGGTTTGGATCAATTAAAAGGTATACTCAACCAAGTCCTTTCTTTCATTCCGCTCCTACTCCGAAATACAGTAGAGGTATCTATTGAAACATTAGCGACAATAATTTTAGCCCTCTACATGGCTTATAACCCTAATTCTTTGATTCAAGGACTGTTGCGGCTAGCACCGCGCAGGGAACACGGTAGGATTAGAACAATACTCCAAGATATAGAGGTTAGGCTTGAGGGTTGGCTATTAGGTACAGGATTGGGAATGCTGATCATTGGCGTTGGAGCCACAATTGGACTTTCGATTCTCAAAATTCCCTTGGCTGTGTCTTTCGGTATTCTAGCTGGAATTATAGAGGTGATTCCTTACTTTGGCTCAATTGTTGGTACACTTCTGCCAGCGCTGGTAGCACTTACCATATCCCCAATTAAGGCGCTACTTGTCGTAATCTTCTTCTTGATTTTGAACCAAGTAGATGTTCACATTATCCAGCCAGTGATCATGGGAAACCGAGTAGGTCTACATCCAGTAGTAGTTATTGTAGCCTTTTTATGTTTTGGTAAACTGTTAGGATTTGTCGGTCTGATTGTAGCGGTTCCTGCTGCCGCAGTTTTGATGACTATTATAGACGATCTAGTTCCGAAAACTGTTGAACAAGAGCAATCAGAAGCTCAACAACCATAGGTGAGAAATTTCACTAGACAGCGACTCGATATGCTGTCTTTTGTGATTGCCTACGGCAGAGCTAAGCGCCAGAGGCGCACGCACTCGCGTTCGCTTAACGCCCAAGCAATTGTTCAAGCGCACCAGGGCAACTTGAATGTGCAAAGTGAATTAGGCAAAGGTAGCACTTTTACAATTCTATTGCCTTTTAATGTCACTCCGTTTGAAGGTGTTCGTTCTATTTATCAATTGAAATGGCTGTCTCGCCGTCCACGCAAATTCCAGTAAAATTTTTAAGTAAAATTTTATATTTTTCTTGTGTATATCATCTACCCACAGCACCAACGATATTTGCTAGTCTAAAACTAGTGGCAAAGCATCAAAAGAAAACTTTATTATTGAAAAGAATAACACGCATTATGACGACTTTTGAGACGAGAGTAACTCGAACCTATACACAAGACGATATACAGCAGATTCTCCATTTGGCGATCGCTCGTCAAGCTGACGATAACAACAAAGAATTTTCCTACGAGCAACTGCTAGAAATAGCTGGAGAATTGGAAATCTCCATAGACACACTTAAACAAGCAGAACAAGACTGGCTAGAACAACACGGAGAAATGCTACAACGACGAGCTTTCAACGCTCATCGTCAAGGTAGATTCAAAAAGCGTGTTGGTAAGTATGCAATTGTTAACGTCTTTTTGTTATCTCTGGATATACTTGGTGGTGGTGGTCTTTCCTGGTCACTATATATCTTACTCTGCTCTGTGTTTGCAGTAGGTCTTGATGCTTGGAATACTTTCCAAATCAAAGGCGAAGAATACGAACTTGCTTTCCAAAGATGGCGTCGCAAGCATCAGGTGACAAAATTCTTTAACACAGCCGTGAGTAAATGGCTCAAGGCGTGGCGCATTTAGTCACCAGTAAAAATTGCAGACATCACCCGTTATTCAAACAGTTATCAGTTATCAGTTATCAAGCAATTGATAACTGATAACTGATAACTGTTCCCTGTTCCCTATTCCCTGTTGCCTCCTTTACGACCGAATGCAAAAAAGCAGGTACCATCATTCCAAATACCTTGCTCTGTCACTAACGCTTCTAATTGAGCATCAAATTCAGCCTTGATTTCTTGTAGTTGCTCTGATGGAAGCTCGAACAGAGTGTTAGAGAATTTGGGGGCTGGATAGGAATTTATAGTCCACCTTTGCTTTGCCTCCTCTAAACTAATATAATTACCATACTGCTCGGTTTTAATATCAATCGCTTCAAAACCAGATCGCTCAAGCAGATTGTGACATTTTTCAGCTGTATCTGCAGTTGTACCTGTTGGCTCGCTCAATTCTCGCAAAACGCCATACTTTTCAAAAATCTTCTGCCAAATAACAACTCCAACTAAAGCTGCATCTGCAAGCGCATGAAAACCAACTAACCCATTAGGTTTGAGAAATTGCATCCATTGACGTAATGTGGCTTCCATATCTGTCATCAACGGAAATGCATTCGCGCACAAAATTCGCTCAAAACTGTTTGCTGGAAAATTTAGTGCTTCAGCATCCGCAAGCTGAAGTTCAACATTGCTTAAGCCTAACGCCTCAACCTTGCGCCTAGCAAGAGTTAGCATCTGGGTTGAAATATCGACACCGACGATTTTACCAGAGGACCCAACTCTTTGAGCAACTTCAATCGCAACATGACCTGTTCCAGTCGCAATATCCAAAACGTCATATCCAGGGCTAATTTGTGCGTATTCAACCAGACGATGAGCAATCCTCAAATGCCATTGACTTTCATCATAGTTGTGACTTCTGCGATTATACACATCCGCTATCTGCTGCTTGTAGTCATTTAACTTAAGTTGTTTAGCCATTAGAGGTTTGAAGTGAGACTGTTTTTTAGAACCTAGACTCATGATAAATGCTGTTTGGCAAGTGCGACACTTGAGTCATGCTGTAATACAATAGACCTGCCTCAAAAATCTACTTTTATTCTTCCTTGTGAGCTTTAGCGGATGAAGTCTCCTACAAAAGTCAATTTATTGGAACATAAAATCACAGATAGACACAAGTAAATTATCTGTATTTTTCTGCGTCTATCTGCGGATAAAAAGATCCAGATAGCTAGTTACATCTACCATACAATAGAACAACATTACTCAAAGTGAATCAAAAGAATCAAAGCTTTCCATTTCATTTACTTCTAGCAGTTTTCATTCTTTTTTTTGTTATCAAATTATTCGTTAATAAGCCTGTAATTCCTATTTTTGGTTTTCATGGCATTCTTCCTGCTAATACTCCTACTTCTCAATTGCAAAATATGCACTACCCGGAAAAAGATTTAGAGAAAATTTTAGAGCATTTCGTGAGTAATAACTACTGGTTTTTAACCACTCAAGAGTTATATGATTATTTTCTCAAAAAACAGAAAAAAGTACCAAAAGAGCATTCCAGTCAAAAACCAATAATGATTTCATTTGATGACGGATATAAAACAGTACACACGAACTTACTACCCATTTTGTCTAAGCTTGAAAATAAATACGGTAAAAAAATAAAAGTAGTCTTGTTTATCAACCCAGGCATTATGGAACGAAAAGAAAGTACCTCTACTCACTTAGACTGCCAGGAATTACGAGAAGGTTTGAAAAAAGGTTTTTATGATATTCAATCTCATGGCTTGAACCATAAAAACTTAATGACATTAACTCGTCGCGAGTTAGTTAAAGAACTTCAGCAAGCCCAGATTAAACTGAGACAATGTACCCAAGATTTAGATCCACAACAGCAAGTAGCATCTCATCTGGCTTATCCTTACGGAGCCTCTAATAAACAGGTGCGACACTATGCATCTAAATATTATTTATCAACGTATCTTTACAATGACAAAATACTTGATTACGACTGCAAGCAAAACTACTATGAAATTCCTCGTATTCCAGTTAATCGACAAATGACATTTCAACAAATGCTGGAAATAGCTGAAGGTTTTCAGCAAGACAAGAGTTTACAAAAATGTGAAGCGAAATAGACGGAATGAAACATTTTCCGTGAGGCTTAGGTATGGGATAAATAATGTATGACAGCTAAAACATAGGAGCTAGGATGAGATTTATATGGAGCAAAAGACTATTACTGTTACCAACCTAAAACGCGCCTACGCCTTAGATGCACTGCGTGGATTTGCAATTTTGGCAATGGTCTTATCAGGCACTATAAGGTATAAGATTTTGCCAGCTTGGATGTATCATGCTCAGGAGCCGCCACCTACCCATACATTTAATCCTAATCTGCCTGGGTTAACTTGGGTAGATACTGTATTTCCAATTTTCCTGTTTTGTCTGGGAACAGCTATTCCTTTGGCGTTGTCGAGTCGTCTTGCTAAAGGATTTACTACAAAACAAGTTGTTTTATATATTCTTAAAAGAGGATTTCTCTTAGGAATCTTTGCAATACTACTTCAACATCTTAGACCATATACAATAAACCCAAATCCAACTGAACAAATATGGTGGATAGCTTTATTGGGTTTTTTAATACTCTTTTTGATATTTGTTAGGTTATCTGTAAACCAACATTTTAGGCACTATATAAAATGGCTTCCCTTGAGTGCTTTAATCGCAGCAATTATCTTTATCTCTTTTCTTCAATATCCAGATGGACGTGGATTATCACTTTCCAGAAGTGATATTATCTTAATCGTTCTGACAAATATGGCGGTTTTTGGTTCGCTTGTTTGGTTAATTACCAGAAATAATTTGTTGCTACGTTTAGGATTATTAGGCTTATTGATTGCTTTACGGCTCTCGGCTACTGTTAAAGAAAGTTGGATTGCTATACTTTGGCACACTTCACCAGTCCCTTGGATTTTTCACTTTGAATATTTACAGTATTTGTTTATTGTTGTTCCTGGAACAATTATAGGAGATTTAATTCTCAACTGGCTGCAAACTCCTACTAAGAATGAGGGAGATGAAGAAGTGAAAATTTCTTGGAATAAGCTACGTTGTTTTGGCATTCTTCTGATGATGTTGAGTCTTTGTTTGGCACTACTCATTGGCTTACAGGCTAGGTGGTTATGGCAAACAACATCACTGAGTTTTGTTCTTTGTTCAATAAGTTGCTTTTTATTTGTCAATCCAGTAACTGACACAGAAAGATTGCTGAAATCATTTTACCAATGGGGAATTTATTGGTTGGCGCTTGGCTTGCTTTTTGAACCGTTTGAGAATGGGATAAAGAAAGACCCTTCAACGTTGAGTTACTACTTTGTCACCACGGCGATCGCACTTTTTCTCCTAATTACCTTCACCATACTCCTAGATATCTTCAAACAGCGAAAACTTCTGCAGTTGCTCATAGATAATGGACAAAATCCAATGATTGCCTATGTAGCATTTGCCAATCTTCTCTTGCCTATTTTGAGATTAACTCACATTGAACCGTTGATTCTAGAGTTTACAAATACCCCCTTGACAGGTTTTTTCAAAGGTGTCATTTATACGTTAGCGATCGCCTGTCTTGTGAGTCTTTTTACTAAGTTGAAGCTTTTTTGGAGAACTTAATAGTTGAATATACTGCTTTACACTCACTTTATTTGTTATTTTTTTTACTTTAAATCGGTTATTATAATTTCGGGTAACTCAAATCTTGCACCTCATCCATAGTAAGCCTTGAACTCAAGTTCGGAAATTTCTTTATTGGCGGACGAAAATTATGGTGCAAGATTTGAAGTAATAAATTAACAAACAACAGAAGCTTCAACGCTTCAAACTGTGCTACTAGGAGATGCATCAATGGCAATTATTTTAAGAGTGACGACAAATACGACTTTCAAGCAGGACTGGCAGCAACAATCATCAAATTTAGCACCACAAGACAAGTATTTCGCTCAAGCAGGTCAGCAACTTCGCGTTACGTCTATTGATCGTGATACTCAAAAATATGGTGGTGACAACTGGCTAGTCACTTTTGAGCAACCACTTCAGCCAAATCAAGGTACAGCTAAAACTACTTGGTACGTTTATGCACCTCATGTACAAGAATTATCAGGTGTTCCATTAAATTTAATCAGTTTAAGAACAAGGACAAGTACAACTTTCAAGCAAGACTGGCAGCAACAATCATCAAATTTAGCACAACAAGACAAGTATTTCGCTCAAGCAGGTCAGCAATTTCGCGTTTCATCTATTGATCGCAATGCTCAAAGATATGGTGGTGACCACTGGAAAGTCACATTCGTCCAACCACTTCAGCCCAATCAGGGACAAGCCAAGAGCACTTGGTACATTTATGCACCTGATGTACAATTATTCAGCAATGTATTAACCTCACCTTTGCTCAGAGTCAGAACAAGTACAACTTTCAAGCAAGACTGGCAGCAACAATCATCAAATTTAGCACCACAAGATAAGTACGCAGCCACAGCAGGTCAGCAATTGCGTATTTCATCTATTGATCGCAATGCTCAAAGATATGGTGGCGACCACTGGAAAGTCACATTCGTGCAGCCACTTCAACCCAATCAGGGACAAGCCAAGAGTACCTGGTACGTTTATGTGCCTGATGTCATATACGAATCGCCTGTCTCTCAGTCTGACACGGGGACAGCGCCTAATCATTTCAACATCATCCAGTATCTGCGGCAGCAAATACAGGGGAACACCTCTATTAAACCTGTAACAGAAATGAGTCTGCTTTCTCCCTCCTGGATTTATCTCATCTGCTTTCTGTGTACCTCTGCGGTTCGTTTGAAAAAATTTTGAAAAAGTCAAAGCCCTACGGGCAGGGTGTAATAGTGTAGGGGTGTAGGGGTGTAAGGGTGTAAGGGTGTCTACATCTGTGTGCATCTGCGGTTTTAAACTTTTGAAACTATAGTTATATGACTTTCACTGATTTCCATAGTAGTCATCATGAACTGCGTACACCCTATGCCTACGGCACGCCAAAGGCGAACGGGTTCGGCAGTTGCTACCCTTCGGGAAGCCGCCCTCCGGGCGTCTACAAGTCGGGAAACTCTAGCCAAGCACTGCCTCACCAGGACGGATGAAAAATTTATTTAATCTCTCCCTGCTCCCTGCTCCCTGCTTTTTCAAGTCAGGGTGGGCATTACAACGCCCACACTACTTGAGAGATTAGATTACCAACCAGCCACAGCTTGCGCTATGGCTTCATGTGCTTTTGCAAAAGACTGCTGGCGAACTTCATCACCTCCACTGAGGTTTTCCACATTGATGTATGTAATGTCTGTAATTCCAATAAACCCAAAAATCGCGCTGAGATAGGGTTCCTGATAATTGTAGGGTGCAGCGAAGCTTCCTGGAGAAAAGTCACCACCACGAGCCGTGATAATCAGGATCTTTTTACCTTCAACCAGCCCTTTAAAGCCACCTTGCTCGGTTACAGCGACGGTGCGACCAATGCGAACAATCTGGTCAATGTAAGCTTTAAACGTGGAGGGGACATTGAAATTATACATTGGCACACCGAAGACGTAGCGGTCAGCCGCAAAAAATTCATCAACTAAGGTGTTTGACAATTCAATTGCTTTAGCTAGCTCAGGTGTGTGAGTATCTGGTGGTGTAAAAGCAGCAGCGATCCACGGCTCGTCTACATGAGGAATTGTATTATGACCAATATCCCGGTAGGTGACTTTATCTCCGGGATGGGCATTTTTCCAAGCTGTGATAAACTCACCAGAAAACTTGCGGGAGAAAGAACGTTCTCCACGAGGACTAGAGTCAATATGTAAGATATGTGCCATTAATCAATTTCCAATAGCAAACAGTAGAATTGGGATTAGTTACTGGGTTGGTTGATTACGCAGAAACGCAACTACGAACCAGTCCTTATTTGTGGTTCAACTTTTTATCCGTACTAACTGTAAACTATGTAAAGTTAAAATGAGAAGTAGGCACTTAAAAGTAACTAGAGTTTGAGCTAATATGAGCGTAGCTAAATTGTTATCGACCTTACGAAATCTGTCTCGCGTAGAAAAATTACAGGTCATGCAGTTTTTAGTTCAAGAACTGGCAGATGAGGAAGAAGCATCGTTGCTGGAACCTGGAGCGACCTATCATGTGTGGTCTCCCTATAACTCTCATGATGCTGCCCAAAAGCTAGCCACCCTGCTGGAAGAAGACAGACAGGCAAGTGATGCTTAACGCTCAAAGGTTTCCCTTCATTGAAGGACGTGATGCGTTCGGTGATATTGACGCAGTGCCGCTATTACCTCTGACACTGACTTACCAAAATTCTGTTGTACAAGTTGCAGGGTTGCTAGACACTGGAGCCAGCATCAATGTCTTGCCATACAGCATAGGTATTCAGCTAGGAGCCGTTTGGGAAGAGCTAAATACCTCCGTACAGCTGGCTGGAAATCTAGCACCCGTTGAACCAAGAGGATTAGTTTTGTCAGCCCAAATCAGCACTTTTGCGCCTGTGCGATTGGTGTTTGCATGGAGCCTCACATGATGATGTGCCATTACTGTTGGGGCGTATGAATTTTTTCTTGGAATTTGATGTCTGCTTCTACCCTTCCCAAATGACATTTGAATTACGTCCAAAGCCGTAAGCTAGTAACGTGGGATAAAGCTCAATATCGTTCAGTGAAGACATTCTTTCGTTCCTATGCTCTGCATGGGAATGCCTTAAAGCGGGCTGCTGCCTCAAGTGATTCATCCCTTGCCAGAGGCAAAGAACAAGAAATCAGTGTAAATTTTCATAAAAATGCATAAGTCTGTGGGGTTGAGCACTAGTAAATAACATAGCTCAAAAAACATGAAGTACCAAGGCTATGCTTAACACTCCAATTGATACCAGCGGTGCATTTTTAGAAAATTCGTCTGGAGTTTTAACAACACCTAGAGCGGATTCATTCGATTCTAATAGTCTTCTCATGAATTTCCGCAACAACTCTAATTTAAAAGCACAATCTATTTCTCCTGACATATACAGTCTTTCTGACTATCTAGACATCACAAATGATGACAGTTCCAGCCTATATGCCTACACAAATGATGATTCGCTGAATTTGATTGCAGGTGATTTTGACTACAATTCTAATTCCTTTCAGTTCGATTCTTCTCGACAAGTCATTGATGACATAACGGGTCAAGTTCTTGCTAATAATAACAGTGGATTTGGTATTGATACTCAAATTCCACTTTCTTTTCTGGCAAATAATGGCGATACAACGCAGGCAAACTATTTTGCAACTACAACAAAGACAGATGAGTTGAGTGGACAAACGCTCTTAACGTCACAGTCTTTAACTGCACAATCAAATACATTTAGTAAAGTGTATGGCTACGGACTTGTGAATGCAGCGGCAGCCGTAGCAGGAGCAATTGGAAAGTCACCTTTTGCTGATGTTTCTAATGTAGGTGGATACAATTGGGGACTGGATAGGATTCAGGCACCAGAAGTGTGGGCAAAAGGTTATACGGGTAAGAATGTTGTTGTGGCTGTAGTTGATAGTGGAGTGGACTATACGCATACAGATTTAGATAACAATATTTGGAGGAATCGAGGCGAAATTCCTGGTAATGGTATTGATGATGATCGCAATGGATACGTTGATGATGTCATTGGATGGAATTTTGTAGGCAACAACAACAATCCGATGGATGATAACAGTCATGGAACTCATGTTGCTGGAATCATTGCTGCTGAAAACAATGGATTTGGGACAACAGGTGTTGCCTACCATTCTCAAATTATGCCAATCAAAGTACTAAATAATGAAGGCCAGGGTACTTCTAAGAGTATTGCACAGGGAATTATCTATGCAGCTAATAATGGGGCAGATGTGATTAATCTCAGCTTGGGTGGAAGTTACTCACCTGAAGATGCACTGGCTATCCAGTATGCAACGCAACGGGGTGCAATTGTTGTCATGGCCGCAGGGAATGATGGTACTGATAAACCCATATATCCAGCGGCATTAGCAACTGATTGGGGAATCGCAGTGGGTGCGATTGATCAATATAATTACGTACCTGATTTCTCAAATAAGGCAGGTTCCGACAATAAAATAGACTATGTGGTTGCTCCTGGTGTTGATATTTACTCGACAATTCCCAATAATAAGTATGGCCTTAAAGACGGCACTTCGATGGCGACACCTTATGTTTCAGGTGTCGCCGCATTGATGCTGAGTGCCAATCCGAATTTGACTCCTAATCAAGTGCGTCAAATTATTGCGCAATCCAGTTTAGCTTGATGAGATTTGGCAATTTTTTCATCTTTTGCCACTACTCCCTTCCTGTTGTGAAATGACCGAAAACCTTAGGGTGGACACTTTCCACGCTAGAGAATAGTACGGTACGTGTAGAGACGTTGCGTGCCACACGTGTAGAGACGTTGCATGCAACGTCTCTACATTGCTAGAGAAATCGGTATTTCCCAGTGCCAAAGGAGTTTTTTGCATGAGTTGACTCAGCCAGAACTAGAGAGAAGTATGAGTAACACGCCTGAAAAAATAGTGACTTTAAATTGAGGAGGTGAAAAAATTGAGAGTGACTGGCTTTGGATAAGTAAAACACTGTGGTATCTGCATCAAAATATTGGCAACTTGTCAAGTTAGATTCGACTGGCTCGCGTCGGGTGGAAACAATGATTGCTGCTAAGAGCTATTTCCAAAACCAATTTCCTGGATGGACGAATAACGTCCCTGATACAACGATTGTGCGCCAACTTTGGCAGCAAATGCGGCAGAATGAAGAAATGGCTGAGAGTTGTTTACGCTGCTATATCTCGCACCAAATCAATCAAGCTTGTCTGGGTTTGGCAGTTAAGTTTGGCAGTCGCCACGGTTTTACTTATCAAGATTTATTGCCTTTTGTTTTAGATGATCAGGGGTTGCTCTCATCAAACTCGCCTGAAAGTGTTCCCTATCGTTCTCTGGCGATGACCATTTTGCAAAGTTTCGACCCAGTAAAGGGAACGCTCAACACATGGGTAACACGTTATGTTCGGCAACATCCAGAACTAAAGCGGTTTTTGTTACAGCATGGTGTTTATATAATCAGCGATTGGGCATTGCTGAACGATACAACCTCGAAGCGATTACAGCAAATTCTGGCAGAGGTGTATCAGTTAACACAAATTGAAATTCAGCAAAATTGTGAACTTTTACAAAGCTTTCATGCAGTCTATCGTGAAGACCGCCTGCAACAGCGCATTACTGGGACGAAACAACCCTGTCAGCCACCAACGCCTCAGCAGTTAATTCGTATCGCTGATGATCTCAAAGTTCGCAGTATTCGCAGACTCACGCCTGAAGCAGTCTTGCGACAGTTAAATGCGATCGCATCCAAAATCCGGCAATCTCGGATTTCGGCACAAGGAGGAATGGTCAATGGCGTTTCTTTCGATCAAACAGAGATTCAACCGTTTGTAGATCGGGCAGAGGTCGTTCAAGATGATCAAGAAATAGTTGAATTTCTTAAATATTATCAAAATCAATTTATTCAATGTTTAGATCAGGCGATTTCTCAAGTGATTGGCGATTGGATTTCTCAGCTGCAACGCAAACGTTCATCGGTAAAGCAATTATTTATCAATGCCCTACATCTTTTCCATTGCCAAGGTCAATCTATGAGTCAAATCGCGCCGCAAATTGGATTAAAAAAACAATATGAAGTGACTCGTTTATTAAAACTTAACGATTTACGTGCTGATATCCGTCAGCGATTGCTCGTGATGTTGCGATCGCGCATTGTTGATTACGCCAAGATGTATACTGAGTCCGAACGTTTACAAAGCTTAGATCAACAGGTAGAAGTGATTCTAGATGAACAAATTACGGGCATCATCCAACAAGCAGAATCCGAGGCAAAAAATCCGGTTCGCAATCAATCCCTACCCAGTCTCTTGGCACGTCGCATTTGTCGTTATCTCGATTCAAGGATTCCTACATCATGATTGATCAACCTGCATCAATGCCAGATTTGACAGATTTACTCGATTGGCGATCGCTCAATGATTCGCAAACCGAGCTATCATCAGACCAATTACAAACAGCTGCGCGTCTGAGTCAATCAATTCATTTGCCAGATCAACGCTGGCAAGTTTATCTAGCTGCGTTGGCTGTGTTGGGATTTGAGCAATGGCTGAGCGATCGCGCCCCAGATTTGAGAATAAATAGCACAGATGCCTCAATTTGGCAACCAGCATATGCAAATTTGATAGCGGCGGTGTGTAACGTTCAAGTTGATTCCTTCAAACTCTGTATCGTAGCTTCTAGCAATCTGGATGAAAACCAAGTCAGCTTCCCAAGTGCAGTTTTTGACATCCCTGATTTTGCGGCTCATTTCTATGTACCAATCCAGGTGGAGGAAGAGGAACAACAGGTTGCAGTCTCTGGTTTTTTAAACTACGAACAGTACTGTCGATATCAAGCAGCCGCATCACTTCAACTTGAACAAGATTGGACGTATACACTACCTCTAACCTGGTTTAATTCTGATCCCAACGCGCTGCTGCTGAATCTGCGTTGCTTAGAACCAGATGCGATCGTTCTACCCACAACTTCATCTGCACAACAGGAGAGTGATACAGTACTGCGGCAAAAACTGACAACACTACAATCTCAACTTGTAACTAAGCCCGTTTGGGAATTGCTGACAGTCGAAGAAGGTAAGACATTGTTGCAAAAGCCTGAACTCGTTAACTGGGTGTACGAAGTTTCCGCTCCCCCGCGTTCTCAACCCCTGATCAACGTTGGTTTGTGGTTACGCAACCAGCTTGATACGGTGGCTGAGGAATTGGGATGGATGCTTATGCCATCGCTAACATTGTCTGGGCTGCGATCATTGGAAGAAGACTTTTATAAGATTCGCACAGCTTTGGAACAGCAAGGCGTTCATATTCCTGCAACAGCGCGAGGCGCTTACCGCGACTTGCGTTGGGAACAGGGAAGTTTGCGACTCTACGCGGTGACGTGGGTAGTATCGCAAGAATTAGATTCTCCGGAATGGATGTTACTGATTGCTTTAAGTCCACAACAGCCGACGCAGCTATCAATGCACCTCAAGCTGGAAATTAAAGATGAAACACAGCTACTCTTTGAACAGTCTCAGGAGAACACAAATCAGGATATACTCTATGCTCAAGTTATTGGTAATTGGGGCGAACGATTTTGGGTGACGGTGAGCGCTGATCATGCTGTTTTTGAAATTCCACCTTTTGGTTTTGAGTTGGAAATAACGCCTTGAATTGCTCAACTACTAACAACTAAGTTCTATATGAAATTTAATTCCCATTTTCTTCACCTGAAAGTTCAAAAAGTTGAGAAAATTTGCTTGTTTGCGTTGTCTTGGGGACAAGGACAAAATCTAAGTGTGCAAATCAATTATCCAACTGTGTTATCTTCGCTTTATGAGGAATGGCGGCGGGCATATCTCAACTTTTATCAGTCGGAACAAATGCGGGGACGCGCGATTAGTGGTGGAATTGCAACTATAAAAGTGGACTGGCACGCGGAACTTGTTAAAGCGGAAACAAAGTTTATGTTTGAGTTTCATCGCTGGTTACGCAGTGCCGAACTGTACGAAATTCGCGCACAGATTGCCAAACTAAGTCAAGAATTTGTCAAGGCGAATCCACAAACAACTGAGACTGTGCAACTTTTTCTCACCTGTGCACCGCTTGAGTTAGATCGTTTTCCTTGGGAAGCTTGGGAATTTGGCACAGAGTTTGCAACCACAGGAACAATTCGGATTATTCGCGCTCCTTTAAATATTGCCACAGAAAGCGGAAGCCAGTACACAAGACCACAACGGCGACGTGCGCGTATTCTGGCGATTTTGGGTGATGATACTGGGTTAAATTTTGAAGCAGATCGGCAGGCAGTGCGATCGCTTTCCCGCATTGCAGATATCCAGTTTGTTGGTTGGCAACCAAAGCAAACACCACAGCAAGCCATCCAACAAATTACTAAGGCAATAACAGACCAGCAAGGGTGGGATATACTATTTTTTGCCGGACACAGCAACGAAACTCAGATGACAGGGGGCGAGTTGGGAATTGCTCCTGGTGTGTCAATTTCTATCAGCGAAATCAAACCACAATTGATAGCTGCAAAAAAACTCGGTCTACAGGTTGCTATTTTCAACTCCTGTAGTGGACTGAGTCTTGCAGATGCGTTGATTGATATTGGTTTTAGTCAAGTTGTAGTGATGCGCGAACCGATCCACAATTGTGTGGCGCAGGAATTTTTGGTACGATTTCTGCAAGGGTTGGCGAAACACTTGGATGTGTACGAGTCGATGATGGCGGCGCGTCAATTTCTGCGGATGGAAAAGAGTCATACTTATCCCTCTGCTTCTTTGGTGCCTTCGTTGTTTTGCTATCCAGGCTCTGCCTTATTCCGTATAAACCGAGCAAAATTGCCAAAAAAATTATATGATTTATTACCAAAACCGATTGAGGCGATCGCACTATGCACCAGTATTGTCCTCAGTTGCATTCCCCCCGTTGCAGGGCAACTATTGAACGGGCGCACATTCGTTCAGTCAATTTACCGCGACGCAACCGTTCAAGTCCCGTCTGAGGAAGATCCCCCAGTTGCACTCGTGGAGATTGATACTGAATCGATTTATCATGGTCGCATTTCTCAACTCAATCCGATTAATCGCAGCTATTTAGCAAAGTTAATCGAACGCCTACAAAAATTAAATGCTTCCGTCGTTGGGTTAGATGTGGTGCTTGATACACCGCAAAAAGACCCCCCATCTGGAGATAAAGATTTAGCAAAAGCCATACAGCAAGCAGTTGACCAAAATACGTGGTTAATAATTGCTGGAATTTTGGAATCGAATCGTGAGTTGAGCATCAGTAAAGCGACTGCTATTGCAAGTCAAAATTGGACAGTGCAAGGATATATTGATGTGGTTGATCCCCACTTTGTTGAAATCCCGCTTCCAGATCAAGATTGTCGCCAAGCTTGCCCAATGGCTTATTTAATGTCACTTGTGCACACATCTCGCTCCTCAATCCTTGACTTACCAAGGCTCGATACAAGTAAGATCAGCTTACGCACCCAATTGCTGAGTGCAATTGAGCAGATAGCTCCCAAAATCCGCGATTTACCTCCTCCTTTAAACTGGTATCCGCCCTTTGGTTTACAACCTATAGTCGATTTCTCCCTTCCCCCTGATCGCGTTTATCAGCGAATTCCCGCTTGGAAATTGCTTGAAGATCCCGACACTAACAAATCTCCACTACTTTCGCAGGTTGTGCTGATTGCGGTGGGAAGCGACGAACGCTTGGGGATCGCACCTGGACAAGCGGATCGCTTTGATGCACCTATGGCGATGAGATATTGGACGCAACAATCTCGGCTGACAGGGGGTGAATCTTTGGCGTACATGACTCACCATTTTCTCCGGCGACACTTTGTGATTCCTATCCCTGATGTCTGGGTGATTGGCGTTGCAGTCATCCTTGGTAAAATCACCGTATTACTCCTCAAACGCCAGCAGTTTTTAATGAGTCCAACCCGTCGCTTACAAATTAGAGCTGCTGCGATAGGAGCAACAGCAGTTTATGGTGTGGTTGGGTTACAGCTTTATATTTGGGCTTCGGTTTTGCTCCCCTGGCTTTTACCATCGTTAGTGTTTTTGGCTTACGTTTTACCTGCTACAAGGAGAGAGAGAGATGTTTAATATTCAACAGGACTTACGCACTCAAAACCCGAAACCTCCTCGGAACCTCACCCTGCCCTGTCGGGCATCCCTCTCCTTAGCAAGGAGAGGGAAAGATTTTAGCGCAGCTAAAAGCGAGGGTGAGGTAAAAAGCGAGATCTGTGTACACGATAGCCTTAAAAACGAGAGAATCTTAAAAGCCCCCTTAAAAAGGGGGTTGGGGGATCTCTTCAGCGTAAGTCCGATTCAATTTAATCTTCAACACCGCAAGTTTTTGTTTATCTATGCAATTATCCCCTTATTCGTCAGTACCACTGCGATCAGCAACGCCCAGACTGCCCCAGCTGCGAAATCTCCTCAACCGGTTGTCCAGCAAGGATTTACAGCTAGGCTTAGCGCATTTTGGCAGCGGCGTCCCCGTCATCGTTTAGGCGCACGCAGTGGTATTTGCGCCATTTCACCTGGTTTGCTGGAAACATACGTTATTTGGCGCGATCGCCCGTTGTTTCTCTGGCAAGGTAGAGCTGCTCAGATTACCGTGCGCGATCGCGAAACTCAAACCGTATTGTGGACACAATCTCTCAACCCCACAGATAAAAAAATCGCCTACAACGGGAAAGAACCTCTGCAACCAGGTAAACTTTATCAATGGCAACTGTTAGGAGCTGAGTCCTCAAGTTCTGATCGTAAGCAATGGACAACATTTCAGATTATGCCTGCAGGCGATCGCGATAAAATTCAAGCAGATTTGCAAACCTTAGAGCAGAAACTACGAGCAACGAAAGCTTCCCAAGAAGATATTGCAGTGATAAAAGCAGATTACTTTACCAACTACAAAATTAAACAGGAGAATGATACAAACGAAGCTCCCAAAGCTTGGTCAGATGCTGTGCAAACCCTCTACGATGTTGAGAATCCGTCTCCGTCTTTTGTTGAGCAACGGCAAACATATGTCGCAAATTTGTGTACTCAGCAAACGACGACAACACAAGCAAATTAACCGGAGTACGCCTAGGACTTACAGTCCTAGGCTATAAGCTAAGTCCGTTAAATTGACTTCTTGCATCACTTTCAATTAGCCCATTTCGATCGCCTCGGAATCAATTCCGAGGCTCACAGCCCAAGTCTACTAAAGTAGACTGAAAAGCTCATGCAGTCATCTTTAGATGACTTTTCCTATGAGCCTGGGATTTAAATCCCAGGTGGACGAGAATGCAAGCTTGAGAATCGTGCAAGATTTCAGTTGCTATGAGGTGATTGTTGAGGCATATTTCTTAAACGCATCCAACAATTCCACTGATGGTAAGATTGCTTTTGTTGCCCAAGCGCTCGAAGCTACGCTCTATAGTCACCCAACGACTGCTGCATATGTGGAGCATAGCCAGAAATAGTCATGAATATAGTTTCCAGCAACACACCTACCATTACTACATATAGTTCCTGATGAATCAGAAACACACTTGGCTTCAATACTCCCTCCTATGCAGCCTTCTCCTGCTTACTAGCAAGGTTGCTCACGCTCAAATTACCCCAGATAACACCCTTGGGGCAGAAAGTTCGCGCCTCACACCCAACGTCCAAATCAAGGGTGCAGCAGCTGACAGCATCTCTGGCGGCGCTCAACGCGGAAGCAATCTTTTTCACAGTTTTAGTCAGTTCAATGTGGGTAATGGACAACGAGTATATTTTGTCAATCCTGTAGGAATACAAAATATTCTGACACGGGTGACAGGTAAGGAAGCCTCAAATATCCTGGGGACGTTGGGCGTTAACGGTAGCGCGAATTTGTTTTTGCTTAATCCTAATGGGATTTTGTTTGGTCCCAATGCGCGATTGGATGTAGGCGGATCGTTTGTGGGGACGAGTGCGAGTGCTTTTCGCTTTGGGGAGCAGGGTGAGTTTAGTGCTACGAATCCGGAAGCGCCGCCGTTGTTGATAGTGAATCCTTCGGCGTTGTTTTTTAATCAACTTAATCCGGGGGCGATCGCCAACGTTTCTAATGCAACTGCAGGAACAACACCCACTGGAGACAAAGCATTTGGGTTACGGGTTGCGGATGGACAAAACTTACTGTTGTTAGGTGGCACTGTAGAAAATGCTGGAGGATTGAATGCCTTTGGAGGACGAGTTGAAATTGGCGCAGTTGCAGGTGTCGGGACAGTTCAGCTGAATCTTGATAGTAGCTTGAGTTTTCCAAGCGATCTTCCACGAGCAGACGTATTTCTTACTAATAGATCTCTGATTGATGTCGCTGCTGGTGATGGTGGAAGTGTAACCATTAACGCACGAAATCTGGCTATTTCACAAGGCAGTGGAGTACAAGCGGGAATTCGCTCTGGGCTGGGAACTCCTGACAGTAAAGCAGGGGACATTGTCTTAAACACTTCAGAAGCGCTCCGAATCGAAGAAAGAAGTGTCGTTCAAAACAGCGTATTTCCAGAATTGTCTGGATTTTCTTCTGGAACAGGTAACAGTGGAGATATTCGTATTACAGCAGGATCGCTATCTATGCTGGATCGTTCTCAACTAAGTGCAAGCACATTCGGGCAAGGCAATGCAGGGAGTATAATCATTCAAGCAAGGGATCGCGTTTCCTTGGATAATAATGCTCGGCTGACAGCCAATACTTCTGCAAAGGGAAATGCTGGAAGCATCATAATTCAAGCAGGTAACCGCGTTTCCTTAGATAATGATGCATTTATTAGTAGTCTGGTTACTGACAAAGGCGTTGGTAACGGTGGTGATATCCGCATCTCTACAGGTTCCCTTACAATCGCTGGTGCTGCTCAACTGGATAGTAGCACCTTCGGTCAAGGCAATGCGGGCGATATAATTATTGATGCTCGCGACACTGTTTTATTTAGCGGGGTTAAAGGTAATTTAGCCAGTGGTATCTTAACCACTGTAGAAAGACAAGGAAATGGTAATGGTGGCGATATTCGTATAAGTGCTGACTCAGTAATAATTACGGATGGAGCAGATTTAAGTACTTACACTACAAAAAAAGGTAACGCAGGAAATATTGATATTGAAGCACGTAATCAAGTAACCTTATCTAATCGTTCTAGCTTGTCAAGCAATACATTTGCACAGGGGAGTGCAGGAAATATCTCAATTGATGTTGGCAACCAAGTGAACCTTGACAATATTTCCTATATATCGAGTGTAGTAGGAGAAAACGCGAGAGGTAATGGTGGGACAATCAGCATTAAAACCGGATCTTTATCTATGACTGCTTCCCAGTTACAAACTAGTACTTTTGGACGGGGAGATGCAGGGGATGTAATAATCAATGCCCTTGGTGATATATCCCTATCAGGATTTGTGCTTCAAGAGGGGTTGCCAGTTAGTAGTGCTATTTTTAGTGCAGTTGAAAATACTGGCATTGGAAATGCCGGAGATATTCGCATCAACTCTAAAACTTTTTCAATGGCAGATAATGCCACACTAAAAGCTAGTACACAAGGGCAAGGTAATTCAGGCAATATTTTTATCAATGCGAGCGATCGCGTTTCGTTGGATAGCAGGGCAATTATCTCGAATATTGTGGGAAATGTCCTTAATCCTGGACAGTTCGGCGATGGTAAAGGTGGAACTATCGGCATTGATACTGGTTCGCTATTGATGATAAATGGTGCCCAACTCCAAGCGAGTACTTTTGGACGAGGGGATGCAGGCGATATTATCATCAATGCTCGCGACAGTTTTCTTGCTTCTGGGTTTGGACAATTTGAAGATTTGACACGTCCCACAGCTGCTTACAGTATTTCTGCTGATAACAGTAACGGTAATGGCGGCAACATTCGCGTTAATACTGGTTCGCTATTTGTTGAAAATGGGGCACGATTCAGTGTTTCCACATCTGGTGAAGGTAGGGCTGGAAATATTGCTATTGATGCCCGTGATGCTGTTGTTGTAGATGGAGTTAGTAAAATTGGATATTTGAGTCAATTGTCTACAGCAACAGATGACGATGCAAAGGGAGTAGGGGGAACGATAACTGTTAATACAAATTCTTTTCGCGTTAGTAATGGCGGGTTGGTAACTGCCCAAACAACTTCTGCTTTTCAAGGTGGGGATGTGACGATTAACGCAAATAATTTTGCAGCTATCCAAGGTGGACGAATTATTACAACAGCGACTAACCAAGGACAAGCTGGTAGCATTACCCTCAACGCTGATAGTATTAACCTCTCAGGCAGAAATCAAAGAAGCGCTAGCGGACTATTTGCCAACACGACCTCAACAGCTTCCGGTCAAGGTGGCAATATCCAAGTGAATGTTAGGCAATTAAATGTGAGCGATTACGCCCAAATCTCTGTCAATAGTCAAGGCAGTGCAATTGCAGGTGATATTAACATTAACGCCAACACGGTACGACTGAGCGATCGCGCTAACATTGTCGCTGAAACAGCATCTCAAAATGGTGGCAACATCAGCATTAAGAACGCAAATCTACTTTTATTACGTCGAAATAGCCTGATTTCTGCCACTGCAGCACAAGGCGGTAACGGTGGTAACATCACAATGAATGCTCAATTCATCGTCGCAGTTCCCAAAGAAAACAGTGACATATTTGCCAACGCCTTTCAAGGACGCGGCGGCAACATCACCATCAACACTCAAGGACTGTTCGGCATCGTTCGGGCTTCCTTCCCCACCCCACAAAGCGACATCACCGCCAGTTCAGAACTCGGTGTCCAAGGACAAATCTTCATTACCCAGCCAGAAGTCGAACGCACCTCTGGACTGATCGAATTACCCACGCAAGTTGTTGACGCCACTACCCAAATTGCCCAAATCTGCCCCAGAAGCCCCAATGCAAAACCTTTAGGCGAATTTATCATCACCGGACGCGGTAGTTTACAACCAAATCCTCTAGAACCTTTGGCAGGTACACCTAACTTGAGTCCGTTGGCAACTTTGGACTCACAAAACTCTGCTAACGTACCGCAAACATCCCCATCAATAGCCGTAACGCCCACTGCGCCTGCAATTGTTGAAGCGCAAGGCTGGGTAAAAGATCGCGATGGCAACATTACATTAGTTGCTTTTGCGCCTCAAGCGACGCCGTCTAGTCGCCCTGCAGCAACGGTATGTCCTGTCTCTAAATAACAGTAAATAAGCTCGGCTCAACATGAAAAAATTCTCCCAGCTTTCGCGCTTGTTCTGGAGTTATCTTTTGTTGTCCATCTAAAATATCAGCAATCAAATTTTCTGCTCCTAAAATCACCTGCAAATCTTCTCTAGTTTTGTCAGATTGTTCTAAAAGGAACAAGAGCATAGAGGGAGGATTCATCTGCTCATCAGGCTGATAATATTCTTGTTCAAATTTTTCAATTAAAGTAATTAATAACTGATATAGTTCATTTTCTTCAGGAGTACGTTCCCGGTGCATTAAATTTTCTACAATGGCTAAAGCTTGTTTATTTTCTGCTTCAGTCCTGATAATTTTAGGAATATAAGTAATTAATAATTCTTTATATTTCTCGGAATTAAAAGTAAGGGTCATTTTTCCATTCTTCCTTATCGTATTCTGCATGAGTGAGGATATATTTAATATAAATTAATTGCCCTTCATAATCTATGCTCACGATCAATCGGTATTTATTCCCTTTTATATTGAAAACCGTAAAATTACCGACAGCTTCAGCTTTAGGAAAAACTTTTTGTACTTCGACTAAATTTGACCATTTAGCTTTACTACAAAGTTTATACCAGTTGCTAAGGGCTTCCTGACAATCTGCATGAATTTCTGCATATTCTCTTAAGGTTTTAAAACTGATGATGTGCATCTTCTCCAAGAAAATCTAATCAATATATAAATCTCTTTTTCTTTATAGCTTCAAAGAGAAATCCAGCAACTGGTTATTAATGGTTGGGTATCAGAAGTGGGCAAGAGCGTGTCCATCCAATGAGACAATAATTAGCGATGAGGAGTGCTTCCTATGAAATCTACTAAACGACGCTATAAGAAATTTATTCGTTTTGTTATCCCAATGGTGATAACTTGCTTATTGTGTATTACATCACCTATACTTGCTCAAACTCCAGTAACTTCCACGTTGATAGCCCAAAGCCAATCTGGATTAACTCTCGAACAGCAGGCGCGATCGCGCTATAGCGCCAATCAATTTACAGAGGCAGCAACGCTTTTTCAACAAGCCGCCCTTGCTTATAAAGCTGCTGGAAACCCCATCCGTCAAGCTCTCAGTCTTAGCAATTTATCGCTTTGCTATCAACAACTGGGACAGTGGAATGATGCTAGTAAAGCGATCGCCGACAGTCTTGCACTTTTAGAAGCAACTATACCAAATACCTCAGAGAAATCACTGGCGCTGGCGCAAGTCCTCGACATCCAAGGCGGGTTACTCCTGGCACGTGGACAAACCGAAGCCGCGCTGAAATCCTGGGAACGCGCCACACTTGTTTACACTCAGCTAGGCAAGCCTGACAAGGCACTGATCAGCCAAGTTAACCAGGCACAAGCTTTACAAAACTTAGGATTATATCGACGGGCGATCGCCTTACTCCAAACTGCCTTAAAGTTACCGCAGCGTTCGACGACGAATACTGAAACAATAACCAACGCTGTTCAACTCAAAACTCTAGAAAGTCAACTGCAAGGAATTTCTGCCTCCCCGGAAACTGCAACCGCGCTTCGTACTTTAGGAGATTCGCTGCGGGTGACTGGTAATTTGACTCAAGCACGCCTCGTTTTAGAGCGTAGTCTGGCGATGCTCCAGCAGGGAGCCGCCCAAAGGGCGATCGCCACCAAGTTGCAACTATCCGACATCATCACATTAACTCAACTCAGCCTCGGTAACACTGCCCGTGCTCAACTCAGCCTGGATAAAACTGACGAAACTCCAATTGATCCCCAAGCTGCCCAAGCTGCCTTGAAGTTCTATCAACAAGCAGCTTCTACGGTTTCTCCTCATTTACGGGTACAAGCACAAGTCAATCAATTCAGTTTACTCGTCGATAGCAATCAACAGTCTGCCGCTCAAACTTTCCTGCCACAGGTTCAACAACAAATCGAGGCATTACCTCCTAGTCGTACGGCAATTGAGGCACGGGTGAATCTTGCCCAGTCGATGATGCGGATGGAAAGTCAAAAAAAAGGAACATCTTCGTTGCTTGAAGCTCTTCTGACAAAGGCGGTACAACAAGCCAAAGATTTAGGAGATTCACACACCCTTGCCTACGCGCTGGGTAGCCTAGGCAATGTTTACGAAAAAATGCAGCAGTGGAGTCAGGCAGAAAAATTAACCTCACAAGCACTCCAGTTAGCGCAACAAAGTAACGCAGATGATAGCACTTATCTTTGGCAGTGGCAGTTGGGACGAGTGCTCAAGGCTCAAGGGAAAAACACAGGTGCGATCGCAGCTTATAAAGAAGCAGTCGCCACAATCAAATCTCTGCGAACAGATTTAGCGGCGGCGAGTCCAGATTTACAGTTTTCTTTCCGCTATGCTGTTGAGCCAATTCACCGTCAACTCGTCGGACTCTTGGTGAACTCGAATAAACCCGATGACTTGAAGGTGGCGCGGGATGTTATTGAAGCATTACAACTAGTCGAACTCGATAATTTCTTCCGGGAAGCATGTCTGAATGGAAATCCAGCACTGATTGATCAAGTGGATCAACGTGCAGCTGTGATTTACCCAATCCTTTTAGAAGACCAGCTTGCCATCATCACAAGTTTACCGCAATCCGCGAGCCAAAAGTCAACAAAGGAATCCCACAACTTACGCTACAAAAAAACCGATGTCAGCAGCAAAGAGGTGGAAAATCTCGTATCGACGCTACGCGGCGATTTGCAGCAAAACACAACCGGAGATTTGGCACTGCCGGAACTCCAAAAATTATATAATTGGCTTATCCGTCCGGTAGCCGCAGAACTTGCCGCGAGCAAAGTAGAAACCTTGGTTTTTGTTTTAGATGGTGCTTTGCGAAATATTCCGATGGCGGCGCTGCACGATGGTCAAAAGTTCCTTGTAGAACAATATAGTATTGCTTTGACACCTGGATTGCAACTTTTGTCGCCGCGATCGCTCAAACAAGAACAACTAGGTGCATTGGTTGCTGGACTTAATGCCGCACGTCCTCCAGCGTTTCCGTCACTACCTTATGTCGAGACTGAGGTAAATAAAATTAAATCCGAGATTCCAACCCAAATCCTGTTTAACCAAAAGTTTACAAATACCGCCTTTCAAAATAGGGTATCTGCTGTTTCGTCACCGATTGTTCATTTAGCAACACACGGTCAATTTGGCTCTACAGCAGATGATACTTTTATTCTTACTTGGGATGGCAAAATCAAAGTCAATCAACTCAGTAGCGTTCTCAAAACAGTCGAATTATCGCGGAAGAATTCGCTTGAACTCCTTGTGCTGAGTGCATGTGAAACAGCAGCGGGCGATACTCGTTCGGCGTTAGGATTAGCGGGGGTTGCAGTGCGTTCCGGCGCACGCAGTACCGTAGCAACATTGTGGCGCGTCAACGATGAAGCTTCAGCAACGCTCATCGGTCAATTTTATGATCAATTGGCGCACATTAGTAAAACAGGTATCTCAAAGGCAGAAGCCCTGCGTCGTGCCCAACTTGCAATTCTTAAAGATCGCAACTATCGACAACAACCCTATTACTGGGCGGCGTATGTGCTGATTGGTAACTGGACGTGAGAGATATATCCTACATTCCGCAGGTTTTGTTTTCTTCCCAAATATTTTTGGTACTTTGGAATCATTAGTCGTTATTGGATAAAGGATATCAGCGTTTTGTGTTGAGTTTTTATTTTCCGAAATTGTTGACAAAATTCTCAATTATTTGGGTTTGCCCAAAGTCTTTTGGTTCAAACGAGCGAAAATTCATTAAAGCGATCACTGACCTGCAGAATGTCGGATAGATAAAAACATATGATATTTACACTTATCATTGAGTCTGAGTCTTTAGTTAGAAAAAATTCACACAATTAATAAGACTGGAGACGGAAACAAAAATACTGTCTAACCAATAAACTTTTATTAGTAATAGAGGAATTGGTGATGTCAGAATATAACAACCCTGAATATAACGACCGTGAATATAACGACCGTGAATATAACGACCGTGAATATAACGACCGTGAACATAATAACCCTGAAGGAGTTGGCGAGTTTGCTGTTGATGCTGGTGTTGATACAGCAGCAAATAACGTTGCTAACAGGGTAATTGAAGGGATAGCCGAGCATATTCCAGGTGGTCGGGCAATTGAGCCTATGCTTGAAACTGAAGTTGATTTAATGCTTGATAACAGAATCAATGAGGAAGTTAATGAGCGTATAGAAGGTGTTGAAGACAGGTTTTCAAACCGTTAGTGATCTAGACGTAATCAATTTCTTGAAGCCGCACTATCATGATAGTCTAGGCATCGTGTTATCAGTAATAGAGGACTTTGTGATGTCAGAACATAATCACCATAAACATCATCACCATACAGATGGTAACCCTGAGGGAGCTGGTGAGTTTATAGTTGATGCTGGAATTGATACAGCAGCAAATAACATTGCTAATAGGATGATTGATGGCGTTCTGTCCCATATTCCAGGCGGTCGGGCAATTGAGCCTATGATTGAAACAGAAGCTGATTTAATGCTTGATAATGCAATCAATGAAAGAGTTAATCGGCGTATCGAAGGTATCGAAGAGGCGTTTGAAAACCCTCCCCATCATCGCCACCACCATCGTGAATCAGAATAATAAGACGGCTACAAAGTAGGGAAGTCACGCTCCATTCGCCCTAGCCATAGGCCGTAGTTCGTCCGTACTAATCTCCTGCATCCTGGTGTGGTTGTGGGGGATTTTAGTGTGTGGGGTTTTTGGTTTTTTGGGCTATAGCTTCTCTACGAGACGCTGCTTTGTATGCCTAACGGCACGTCTTACGGCGAACGCCCTCGCTTGCGTGCGCTTGCGCTTACGCGCTCTACGCTCCTTTGCAGATCGCCCTCGAAACACCCCAAATCCATCTACTGTTATTTCTGCTGACTCCCATCCGATAAGTATTTTAGCTACTTTTCTGCGCCTTTTTTTATTTAATACCTACCCTTGAAAGCTACTCCCTACTCCCTGCCCCGTTCCCTCAAATCGCTTTTAGTCTAAACTCCAATAAGGTAGTTACGCAACAAAAACTATGAAAGCAGAAGCACAAAACCATAGCCGACTAACTTGTGAAGTAGAAAACACACTAAAAGTCATTGGTGGACGCTGGAAGGTTTTGATTATTAGAGAATTAATGGATGGTGTGAAACGCTTTGGTGAATTACAGCGAGCTTTAGATGGAGTTACTCAAAAAATGCTAACTCAACAACTCAGGGAGATGGAGGAAGATGGGGTTATTGATCGCAAAGTTTACCCGCAAATTCCTCCAAAAGTAGAGTATTCTTTAACACCTTTAGGGGAAAGTCTTAAACCAATTCTCTATGCAATGCATGAGTGGGGCGTCAAGCATTTATCTGAAATAAATAATAAGAAGCAAAATATTTGAGCACTGGACTTGGTTAGTTAATTCCTAATAATGGTAAGGCACAAAAGACTAAAAAATTTATTCACTCCAATTGTAAATATTCAATTGCAGCCTCTAATCTTGACGGATATCCTTCAGCAAACTTTTCAAACCAAAGTCCTTCTGAGGAAAAGGGGTCTAATTTAGCTAGCCAATCTTCGGCTTGCTTTTTCAACTCCTCTAATTTTTTAGCCTGAAGTTGTTCTTGTTCTTGCTGTTTCTGCAATTTTTCCGCTAAATCTTTTTGCTCAAAATCAGCTTTGACGTCGGCTAATAGTTTATCTATCAAGAAATTTGATTTATCTTCCATTTTGCTGACTGGTTTGATTGAATTTGCTTTTTGCTGATGCTGTTGGGGTTTTTGTTGTTCATATTCAGCTTTCAGTTCAGCTAAAAGTTTATCAAGAGAATCCATGTTCTGAAATCCTCCGTAACTACTCCAAATTCAGTTTGCTCCTCAATTCCATGAAAATTCACCACAAATGCTTAATCATTAATAGCGTTGAGCAGTACTTCTGATAAACTCATGTCTTCCATATCTTCTATGGTGATGGTGTCGCAGATATCGAACTTTGCACCAGCCCCTTGCAGTTCATCATCTAATACTTTGAGAAAGCGAGTCGCTTGGGGATCTGTACCTACTTGAATAAAAGAAATACCAAGTTCCTCATCGCGATCCATCTGGCGAGAAGCTTCAATAATTACTTTCATCACCGCTTTACGATCATCTGGTTCACCATCAGTCACCACTAAAATAGTTTCACCATTTGGCTGAGTTTCACCTGCAGCTTTGCGTTGAAAATAGTTATCAGTTGCGTGTTTCAGCACACCTGCCAAATCAGTTGTACCAGAAGGATCATTTTCTTGGAAAATTTGCAATACCCTGCTTGATGTCACATTTTCATAGCGCTTGAAGCGTCCAGAAAACAGATAAACAGTGATACCATCAGGGTCAAGTTGCTCGCATTTACTCGCCAAGGCAAAAGTAGATTCTTGTGCAGCAACCCATCTGCTTCTACCACCTTTTTGGTCTTGGGTTGCCATACTGCCACTTTTGTCGATAATTAAAGTATAGTCACGATTATCTAGCATTTTTCAATTCTCCCTATTTGTTATCAGTCATCACTCATCAGTTATCACTCATCAGTTATCACTCATCAGTTATCACTCATCACTCATCAGTTATTAATAACGAACAAATGACAAAAAACTGATTAATCAGTCACCGCATTCATTAACACATCAGCAAGACTCATATCTTCCAAATCATCCAAGGTGATTGTGTCGCAGATGTCAAATTTAGCACCAATATCTTGCATTTGGTCATCCAAAGCTTTGAGAAACTTGGTTGCTTGAGGATCTGAGCCTATTTGAATCAAAGAAATTCCCAATTCTTCATCGCGTTCCATCTGACGCGATGCATTAATTATCACCTCAAAGACTGCTTTACGGTCATCTGGTTCACCATCGGTGATCACTAGAATTGTTTCGCCATTGGGCTTGGCTTGACCTGCTGCTTTGCGCTGAAAGTAGTGATTGGTTGCATCTTTGAGTACACCTGCTAAATTTGTCGTGCCACCAGGATCATTTTCTAGAAAAATTTGTGCTACTTTCGCTGAAGTGACATCATCGTAACGTTTCAATTTACCGGCAAATACATAAATTGTGATCCCGTCAGGGTCAAATTGCTCACATTTCCTTGCCAGTGCGAGTGTAGATTCTTGAGCCATTTCCCAGCGACTTCTACCTCCAACTTGGTCAGGAGTGGACATACTACCGCTCTTATCAATAATTAATGTGTAATCGCGATCGCTCATCATAATATCCTTTCGATTGTCAACCTTGCTACCTTGTTGTTCTAGTCTAGCTTTTGAATTGTAGTTTTAACAGTTATCAGTTTAGCCCCAGCTACAGGGCATACTTTAAAATAGCTATAGGAATTCGGTTTGATTTATGAACTGACTCGTGAATAGAGGGAACGCTTAACGCTTAGCACCAGAAGGGGGAACATCAAATGTACTTAGTTTCACAAAAATCAAATATGAGTACTATAAATAAAAAACACATTTGATACTTTAAAGAGAAAAAACTTTGTATCCTGATGTTAATAGGTTTTAACAATTTTTTTATAAGCTTGTGCAGGAAGATTTTAGACTCATAGTTGATTTAGTTTCAGTTTTTGCCGTTGCTGCTTGTGGCGGACTCTTGGCGGCGCTTTTAAGACAACCCGTTCTACTAGGGTATCTTATTGGTGGAATGGTCGTTGGGCCATCCGGACTGGGACTGATTAAAGAATTGATTCAAGTAGAAACGTTGGCTCAGTTTGGAGTCGCTTTTTTACTATTTGCCTTGGGTGTTGAGTTTTCCTTTACGGAACTCAAAAAAGTCCAAGCGATCGCCCTTGGGGGAGGAGGACTACAAATTGCCCTAACAATTCTCGTCACAGTTTTAGTCTGCGGGGCTACAGGGGCTTGGGCATATCTACCAGCTAAAGGCATATTTTTAGGGGCAATTTTGTCTTTGTCTTCCACAGCAGTTGTTCTCAAGTGTTTGATGGAACGTAATGAGACGGAAACACCCCACGGACAGGTGATGCTGGGAATTTTGGTCGTTCAAGATTTAGCATTAGGACTGATGATTGCAGTCTTACCTGCTCTTCACGAACCAGGAGAAAGGCTTGTTGTCGCAGTTTTGTTGGCACTGTTGCGAATTGGTTTATTTGCTGCTGGTGCAGTTATTGCAGGGATTTGGCTCATCCCTCCTTTGTTGCGACTGCTAGCCCGTACTGAAAGCCGAGAATTATTTTTATTAGGTGTCGTAGCACTGTGTTTGGGTATTGCCCTACTAACAGAGTCTTTGGGGCTTTCTATTGAAATGGGAGCGTTTGTCGCTGGCTTGATGATTTCGGAAGTGGAATACGCTGACCAAACCCTTACGTATGTTGAGCCATTGCGAGATATTTTTGCCAGTTTATTTTTTGCTTCCATTGGAATCTTAATCGACCCAGTGTTTTTGTGGAACAATCTGGAATTGATTCTGGGATTAGTGACACTGGTATTTATTGGTAAATGTTTAATTATTACGCCACTGGTAAAATTGTTCCGCTACCCGTTGAAAACAGCGTTAATCGCTGGATTAGGACTGGCTCAAATTGGAGAATTTTCCTTTGTTCTCGCCAGCGAAGGACAAGCCCTGGGGCTGGTTTCACGAAAAGTATATTTACTGATTTTGGGAACGACTGCAGTCACATTAGTGCTGACTCCTTTTGTGCTGCGTTTGGTTCCAATTATGTTTGACTGGTTGGAATCAATACCTTGGTTAAAGCCCTATTTAAGCGGGGAAGGTCAGCCGTTAGCAGTTGCTGAAGAACTGCCAATCAAAGACCATGTGGTTGTCTGCGGCTATGGGCGAGTGGGACGCAATTTGGTGAAGTTGCTTCAGCAGCACAATTTACCCATTGTGGTGATTGACCAGTCAGAAAGTCGAATTCAGCAGTTGCGCGAAGCTGGGGTGGCTTATATTTATGGTAATTGTGTGAGTTTTCACGTTTTAGAAACTGCTGGAGTCAACACAGCACGAGGAATGGCGATCGCACTTCCTGACCCCATGAGTACCCGTCTTTGCGTCAAACGCGCTTTGGAACTGTCTCCTGATCTAGATATCGTTGTTCGCGCCACAAACGACAAAAGTATTGAGGTACTTTATCAACTCGGGGCACGGGAAGTTGTGCAACCAGAGTTTGAGGCTAGTTTAGAAATGGTGACTTACATCTTAACTGATTTGGGCTTATCATCTACTGTGGTGCAACGAGAAATGCAGGAAATTCGCAGTCGTCATTATTTGGATCTGCGCCCTGAACAATCCGCGTCTGAGGTTTCTCGTGATTTACAACTAGCAACTCAAGACCTGAATAAACGTTGGTATTCTTTACCATTTGGTTCACCCCTAATCGGTATGACTTTAGAAGAAGCAGATATGCGCTACTTAACAGGCGTGAGTTTGATGGCAATTCGTCGTCAAGGAGGTGAGGAAATAGATTATCCTTCACTCCAGACGGACTTAGAAGAAGGCGATCGCCTTTTGGTTGTCGGTTCTGATGGTGAATTAGCGGCTTTGGATGAATTTGCAAAAGGTCAAGTCGCCGTTCCCGGAGAAAACAGCGCTTGTCAGTGGGTGACTCTCAGTACCGATAGCCCAGAGGTTGGGAAAACTTTAGCAGATTTGGATATCCGCAACAAATATGGGGTTATGGTGCAGGCAATGCGACGAGATGGCAAATTTATCCGCTTTCCCGATGGTAACAAGGATTTGCAAGTCCACGACCAAGTTTTATTGTGTGGAAATTTGCTTTCTCTAAATCAAGTTGTGCAATTGCTTGCCCCAGAAAGCAAAATACCGCTAGCTATCCCAATCGTGAAAGCAGGCGAAGCAGAAGCACTCAAAGAGTTTTTGCCTAGAGATAGTGTGTTGGATTAGTCATTAGTCATTAGTCATTAGTCATTACTCCCGAACCGCTATATTGTGGGTTAAGGGAGTGTGTGCAATCATTCATGAGCAAAGGACAAATGATATCATGTCCGGATAAACATTTATAAAAACGAGGAACTTAACGCGCCTCCAGTACCCTCTCCTTTATAAAGAGAGGGTTAGGGTGAGGTCAAGCAGGAATTATAAGTAATTAAGCGGACATGATATGACTATTCTTTCGTCTTAATATAAGCAATAGCCTGCTTCCAAACAGTCATCTGTTGACTGTTTTCATCCATAAGACACATACATTGAGAATCCTGCCATATAATTCTCCCAATCAATATGTCGCCAGTTAGCAGTTTGGTCTCAATTGTGACTGCTTGCTGTATCAAATTTTGTACTTGCCGAATGCTAGGCAGTGAGGTGTCAAGTCCCATAATTGTCATCAGTTATCAGTCATCAGTTATCAGTTATCAGTTTTGAAGTTGGGGTGTAAGGATATAAGGGTATAAGGGTGTAGGGAAGAAATCAATGCTTGCTATAACACCAAGGTGGTTCCGGGGCTTTCTTGTACAAAAATATCGTTTTTTCTTTTCCCTGACATCCCTACACCCCTACACCCTTAGCTTTGGTCAGTTATAACTAACAACTGACAAAAGACATTACACTAATGACGAAAAACTCAAATATAATTCATCGACTTTGACAATGGCAATAGAATTTACTAAGTATCACGGTCTGGGCAATGACTTCATATTGATTGACAATCGCTCGTCATCAGAGCCTGTCATCACTCCAGAGCAAGCGGTTAAGTTGTGCGATCGCCACTTTGGCATCGGTGCAGACGGTGTTATTTTTGCCTTACCTGGAGAAAACGGTACTGACTACACCATGCGAATTTTTAATTCTGATGGTTCAGAACCAGAAATGTGTGGTAACGGTATTCGCTGTCTCGGTGCTTTTTTAGCTGATTTGGAAGGCAACGCCAAAAAAAGCGACCAATATCGCATTCATACTCTAGGTGGTGTGATGACACCCCAACTCATGCCAGATGGTCAAGTTAGAGTGGATATGGGTATCCCCAGGCTACTTGCTGGTGAAATCCCTACGACTATCAACCCAGCTAACGAAAAAGTTGTCAATCAACCGCTAGAAGTCGCAGGCAAAACTTGGGATGTCACCTGTGTCAATATGGGAAATCCTCACTGCATCACTTTTGTAGAAGATGTCGCAACAATTCCTTTAGAAATTATTGGTCCTCAGTTTGAGCATCACCCAGCTTTCCCTCAACGAATCAATACTGAATTTATCCAAGTCGTGCGTCCTGACTACGTGAAAATGCGCGTATGGGAACGAGGTGCTGGTATAACTTTAGCTTGTGGAACTGGCGCGTGTGCGTCGCTAGTGGCGGGTGTGTTGACACAGAGATGCGATCGCAAGGCTACGGTCGAACTTCCAGGAGGACCATTGCTGATAGAATGGTCCCAAATCGACCAACGCCTTTATATGACAGGACCAGCAGAGCGGGTTTTTACTGGTAAAATTGACTAAAACTGGGGGTGTAGGGGTGTAGGGGTGTAAGGGGAATAAACAGCAGTTATAGCCCAGTACGGTGAGTTATATCATGTTCGCCTAATTAGTTATAATCTGGTGCATCTGTGCTAAAACCTGAAAACTCTTTCTCCGGTGCTCCCTACCCCCTGCTCCGTTGCAGCCTTAATGATAAGTCTTTAAACGGACACGATATTAGTGGTATTTAGTTTTGTAATACCAATTCTCTGTAAACTTGCACTTAATACTTACTCTTTCATTCTTGGCGTTCTTGGCGACGCCAGTCGCCTAGGTCGGGAAACCCTCCTGCAGCGCTGGCTCGTCTTGTTGCTAATCGTCTAATAAACATTAAGTGCATCTATGGCTACGCCACGCAAGCTATCATGGAGAATCGGTATAAGATCCCCCAACGCTCGTTAAAAAGCTTGCTCAGTTCCCTCCTTTTTAAGGAGGGCGAGTTTCGGATCAATCCTTAACAGCAACCGTATTCCCCTATACCCCTACACCCCCATACCCCTACACCCCTAATTATTTAAAAACCAAAGCCTACAAAACCACCATCAACTGCAATACACTGTCCAGTAATGTAAGTGGCTGTTGGCATACACAGAAAGGCTACTAAACCTGCAACTTCCTCTGGTGTGCCAACTCGCCCCATTGGTGTACGCGATAAAACTGAGTTCAAGACATCTGAATTGCTCAAGAAAGATTCAGTTAAAGGAGTGAGAATAAACCAAGGAGCAACAGTATTTACACGAATTTGGTTTTCTGCCCATTCTACAGCCAAAGAACGAGTCAGTTGTACAAGCGCTGCTTTTGTCATTCCATAGGGTGCGCCCGTGCGAACTCCAGTTAACCCAGCAACAGAACCAATGTTCACGATGCTGCTGTTGTCTCCAGCTTTCAGCAAAGGATAAGCGAGTCGGCACATTTCAAATGTAGAGGTTAAGTTGGTTTGAAATATGCGCTCATATTCTTGTTGTGTATATTCCAGCGCTTTTTTGCGAATATTAGTGCCAACGTTGTTGACGAGGATATCTAATCCTCCTAAAGTTTGATTGACTTGTTCAATTATTGCCTGACGACCATCAGATGTGGCAATATCTGCAGCAATTCCATAAGCTTTCCATCCTTGCGATCGCCAGTTTTCAAGCTGCTGGTTTATTGCTTGTGCATCTCTAGCAACAATCATAATTTCAGCACCGAGAGACAAAAATTCTTGGGCGATCGCTCCTCCAATTCCTTTGGTTGCCCCAGTAATCAAAGCTTTTTTTCCTGTCAGTGTCCAGCGGTTATTGTTCATTGCTTTTTTTAAATATCGATTTGTTGTAAACAGATGATGCACTTTCAAACATTTCTTCCCAAACTTTATCAAAATCTTGTAAGAACTTTAGGGCATTGACCACAGAGAACATTTGTGAGCAACAAAAGAATATTCCTGGCAATAGTATCCATAAGCACCATAACCTTGATTTAGTAAAATTGCTAAAGAAGCCCTTAGTGATATTCATGAATTGCTCGCCGATTTCGCCTCCTCTCACCAAAGTTCCCCAGTTGCGTCCTCCTGCTCGTTTTGTCAGGAAGCAATCAATTTTGCTACAAATCGCCTTGGGGATTCTTAGTATTGGGTTAATTCCTACTCTAACCGCTCGTCCTAGCTTAAGTGCAGAGCGGTTGACTCTTTCCTATGGTGCTGTGTCTCGCTCTATTTCGATTGATTCTCTAGAAGCTTATGCCAGGACAGGTAAAGTAGATGATGATCTGGCTGCATATGTTGAGTATGCAGGTAAAGAGCAACTAAAGCAACTGCCGCAATTGTTGCTGACTCCCATTCCCCTAAATGCTGTACAGGTTTCGCAATTTCTTTATACGCCGATAGGCGAAAGAGTGTTGGCAGATTTCGGAGAAGTCGTACAGCAAGAATCTCACATTAACGGGTTCTATGCAATTCGAGGAGCACTGATTCTTGCAGCAGCCGACCCACAAAAGTTCACTTTATTAAATATACTACGCAGGTTTCCCTCAAGAACGATTTCGATAAACTTAGCTCGCGGTTTGCAAATAGCAGAGGCATTCCAAAATATAGTTAATCAGACTCAACAGGCGATCGCACTGATCAACAAGCAGTCGTTGGATACAGCAAATGCCTCTACCTCAGATAAGATTTCACTCACAGATCTGCCACGATCAGGAAAATATCGTTGGCAAAAGCGGACTATTACCCTCAACGATACATCTCGTAGTCGCACTTTTCCTGCTGACATTTATCTACCAGATGTATCTGGCTTTCGTCCAGTTATTGTCATCTCCCACGGACTTGGTTCTGATCGTACCAGTTATGCTTACCTTGCTCAAAACCTTGCTTCTTATGGGTTTGTCGTTGCTGTTCCAGAACATCCCGGTAGTGATGCCAAACAGTTGCAAGCTTTATTATCAGGTAGGGCGGCGGAAGTCACAGGTCCAAGAGAATTTATTGACCGCCCTTTGGATGTAAAGTATTTGTTGAATCAACTGACTAAGCTATCTCAAACCGACCCTGCATACAAAGGGCGCTTGAATTTGGAACAAGTCGGCGTAGTCGGTCAATCCTTTGGTGGTTACACAGCTTTGGCGTTAGCAGGAGCACCAATTAATTTTAAGCAACTAGAAAAAAACTGCCCAAGTTCACCAGATAAAGCTAATCTTTCACTGTTACTTCAGTGCTTGGCTGTGAGTTTACCACAATCTAGTACATATAACTTATCTGATTCACGAGTCAAAGCGGCGATCGCCATTAACCCGATTGACAGCAGTATTATGGGGCAAGACAGTATCAGCCAAATTAAAATTCCTATAATGATTATGGCTGGCAGTGCCGATACAATAGCTCCAGCATTTCCAGAACAAATTCAACCCTTCACCTGGTTAACCACCTTAAATAAATATTTAGTCTTAATTAATGGTGCTACCCACTTCTCAACAATTGGAGATTCAGAAAGTTCTGGTGTACCCGTTCCCGAACAAGTGATTGGTCCGAGTCCTGCATTAGCACAGCGATATGTCAGGGCTTTGAGTCTTCCCTTCTTTGAAACCTACCTTGCTAATCAACCAAGTTACCGTCGCTACTTAAGTGCCAATTACGTCAACGCTATCAGTCAAGAACCCTTACGACTGAGTTTGGTACAGTTTCTCACTTTGAAAAATTCTGCCTTAAGTCCAATCCAACAGCACTCTGCTGTTTTTAATTCACAATCCAGTAGCCCTCCTTCCCTGCCAGCCTACGGCACGAAGCGCCCCTAAGGGGCGCGGCGCAAACGCGCTTCACTCCTTATTTTCACCTCAGGCGGGTGGGAAAACTTATAAGTATAAGACGAAACATTAACCAGGTTCTTTTGTTAGATTTAATACAATTTATCCTGTCCCCTGCTCCCTGCTGCCCGCTCCCTGTTCCCTATTCCCTCTATTTATTGAAAGTTTTGCCTACACACAAAAAATACTAATTTTGTGCGGAAACAGACCTTTTCTATCTGTAGTTAGACTTTGACTGCTTGTCATTTAGACAGATTCACCCATTTGTATGAGGTAAACATGAGCGAATAAATGTACTTTGTAAGTAATAGACATTAAAAATATGGTTATAATTTTACTTAATAGGATTCATCGTGAATGTTAATATCAGTTCTCAATTGCTAAAACGAGTCTTTACTTGTTTACTCTCAATTAGTTTAGTCGCAGGCTGCGAATCAATGCAAGCGCAGCAAATAACTATACGAGAGAATAACGTTGTTTATGGTCAGAGTAATGGCGAATTAGCTGACCAAGGTTACACGCGCACTTACGATATTTATACGCCAAAGTCTTATTCTCCTAGTCGTCCTATGCCATTAGTTATGGTATTTCATGGAGATGAAGGCAGTGGACGCTCAATTAGTAATGTATCTCAATTTAATAAATTAGCAGACCAAAAAGGGTTTATTGTCGTTTATCCTGATGCCATTAACCAGAGATGGAGCATAAGAAAGAAGAAGGAAAGAAATATTGATGATGTTTCTTTTGTGAAGAATTTAATTAATCATATAGAAAAAGTTAGAAATATTGATAGCCGTAGAATATACGCTAGTGGCTTTTCTAGAGGTGGAATACTAACCCAAGCTTTGAGTTGTCAACTATCTGATAGAATAGCAGCTTTTGCTTCAGTCGCTGGTTCTTTGCCAAGCCGACTAAAACCAAAATGCCAACCAGAAATGCCTGTATCTATGTTAATGATTAATGGCACAAACGACCAATCTGTACATTATCAGGGTGATAAGAAAACTCAAAAAGGATCGCTCGTTTCTATTCCAGAAGCAATAGAATTTTGGCGTACTCACAACCAATGTCCTGAATATACTGCCAATAATGTATCATTTGTGGCTGGCAATCAGAGCGATCGCTCAAAACTTAAAACCTATTCCTACTCCGGTTGTAGCGCTGGTTCCGAGGTTGTAGAATTAGCTGTAGTCAACGGCGGACATCTCTGGTACGGTGGTAGTTCTACTGATAAAGATGTAAATGACTTCAATAAAGATTTGGGTTTAGACTCAACTCAGACGATTTGGGACTTCTTTGAGCGTCATACTTTACCTTTAGTTTGAAAGGGTGTAGGGGTGTAAGGGTATAGGGGTGTAAGGGTGTAAGGGTGTAGGGAAGAAGTAGAATGGTAGGTTGGGTAAAGCGTAAGCGAAACCCAACAGACGTTTGATATTGTTGGGTTTCACTCCGTTCAACCCAACCTACGACTTCTTTTAGAAGTCAATAATCTTGTTGTTCACAAATGATTTAGACTGCTATATCACAGAAATACAGGACTTACGCACTGAAAACCCGAAACCTCGATCCCCCCTAGCTTCAAAAGGGGGGAATCTTAAAAGCCCCCTTTTTAAGGGGGTTGGGGGATCTCTTGTGCGTAAGTCTTAAAATATCTCTACTTATTTTCCTGTCAATCTATCTAAAAAATCAATCTTCACACCCAGGTTGATTATCGCTCTTCCATCACGAGTTTTGATCTCTGCATTATTAAGACCAATTATGTAAGGTTGATTACCTATCACACCAATAATTGGTCCCCCGGAAGAACCACCAGTGGTATCACAGTCGTGTAACAACACATTGCCTTCTTCACCCACGATGCTACAACCTTGTTGCACGCTGGCTGTCCATCCCTTACCTGCGGTAAAAAATCGATACTTTTCTTTGTTTGTGTTAGGGAAATCGCCAGAATAACCAACGAAAATATATTTATTCCGGTTTTTGGTGAGAGTTGATGAGGGTAAAGATTTCCAACCAAGATATCCGTATTTTAAGCCGATAGGTTTATTGAGTTTCAAAAGCGCCCAGTCGTCAGTTTGATTCTCTAACTTAGTTTTAGTGAAATCAGTGCCATAAACGACATTTTGAACTTGGGCAATATCCGATTCATCCGCGACTTTGCCATTGATAAGATTTGGGAGAAACAAGATTTTTTGACTAGCTTGGTGTGTTTCAGGATCAATCACGCAGTGTGAATTGGTTAAAACGACATCTTCACTAATTAATGTACCTGTGCAATGATATTCCTCGCCTTTGGTGGTTAATCCCTGTACTCTACCAATTGCCGACCAAGGATATTGTCGGCTTAACATAGGAACTCGGTCATCCCAACCAATAACTCCTCGGCGTTTAAATTCTTGATCATCGGCTTTATCTGGTTTATTCGTCTGTTGCAAATTACCAGGTTGAAAGGCTTTACCGTTTCCTTTGATACTGAAGTTCTTCACATCTTGCAATTTAGTATATTTGGGTGGAGTTGTTTTTGCTGGTGTGGTTTGGGCGTTTGCATTCCACCAAGTGTTTAACGTAATTCCGCTGATAGTTGCTGCGATAAATAATGCAATTGATTGTTTGCTGATGAGTTTGTTTTTCATGGGTATTTATTGTTGTGTTGGTTTGATAGTTTTTGTATGTCGTCTCTTCCAAGCGAAGAAACCTCACCCGCCTTCGGCACCCTCTCCTTCAAGGAGAGGGTTTAGAGAGTCTTTCTCCCTCTCCTTTATAAGCAGAGGGCTGGGGTGAGGTATCTCGGTGTCGTTTCTAACCATAGAGCTGGGGTATTGTTGTGTTGGTAGTTTTTGTATATCGTCTGTTTCCCAGGCGAAGAAACCTCACCCGCCTACGGCACCCTCTCCTTCAAGGAGAGGGTTTAGAGAGCTTTTTCTTTCTCCCTCTCCTTTATAAGCAGAGGGCTGGGGTGAGGTATCTCGGTGTCGTTTCTAACCATAGAGCTGGGGTATTGTTGTGTTGGTAGTTTTTGTATATCCTCTGTTCCCTGGCGGAGAAACCTCACCCGCCTTCGGCACCCTCTCCTTATAAAGGAGAGGGTTTAGAGAGTCTTTCTCCCTCTCCTTGAAGGAGAGGGAAAGATTTTAGCGTAGCTAAAAGCGAGGGTGAGGTTTCTAACGCCACTCTCCCTGAACAGTGAAACCCGCCCAGTAATAGGGGCTACGCCATTTTGGGTTTTCCCATAACTTGCGTTGTGCTGCACGTAACGCCTCTGATGGAGTTTTCTTTTGCTGCAACAAAACTGTGTAAAATTCCTGCATTAGTATTGATGTGCCTTCATCGTTAACCTCCCACAGCGATAGCATAACCCGCGCTGCACCCGCATACATTAACCCGCGTGTCAACCCCACTAAACCTTCACCGTTGACATTTTTACCAAGTCCGGTTTCGCAGGCACTCAAGACGATTAACTCTGCTGGGTAGTCTTGGTTAAACAAATCTTCCAACCGCAAGTATCCTCTGATTGGCTTGCCTTTTTTATCAAATAATGACAGTACAATCCCGGATAACTCTGGTTGTTCTGGATTGACAAACCCGTGAGTGGCAAAATGCAGGATACGGAATTGATTGAGGGTTTTGCTTGTTGCCCAGTCGTAATTAGCATCAAAGTTCAATGCTTCCAGGCTAGTTGCTGCTGGTATCAGTTTTAAAATTCCTTTTGCTTCTTCTGCTGTGTTGGCTAGCCTGTCCAAACCATCGCGTTTCAGGCTTCTGGCGGAACGGTCGAGGGCAGAACGTTCTGATTGAGGAATGTCAAGGTTAGGACCAGGAGGTTGGGGTTTGTCAGTTTCTCGGCAATCTTCTGATGAGGTGAATCGGCAGTCTGTTGCACTGTATACCGGATCGGCGAGAATGGCTATGGCTTTGGGTGCGCTTTGGCGGTTGGCAAGTTTTTGGCGTTGGATGGCAATGGTAGAGGCTGAGGGTAAATTGATAATTTCATGGTTTATCATCAGTGGTTGGTATTTACTTGAAGTGATATCAGCTAATGCCCCAAAGGGAATGGTTTGCAGCCCACCATCAGCAACAATCACCAAACGCTTTCCTGTTAATTTATCGGCAACAGGTGCAAGAATAAGTTGAGTGAGTTGTTTTGCGCTGTTAATCGCTAAGTCAGTAGCTGTTACTTGCTGCGAATCTTCACGGAACCTCGATGCGACTTTTTCTATTTCCTTTTGTCCGGGGAGTGTGTAAACTTGCATAGAGGTGGGAGTGACTGCCCACAAATAACTGTGTTCTTCTCCCAAGGAATATTGCAATAGCAGAGTGTCTTTATCAAGTTGTTGTTGGATTTGCGGTAATTTGAGAATGTCCTTTTCGGGGTTTGGGTTTGTCAGTTTTGCATATTCTGGGCTAGTGGTACGGATTTTGGCTTGCACTTCCTGGTGTTGTCTGAGAAGATCTTCAATTTCTGTGGTGTGTCTTTTAATAGCTGCTTTGGTGATGAAGTCGTTTTTATTTGGTGAAGAAGCTAAATTTTGCCGCAGTGTCTGTGTTGCATCAATTTGCTGTAGTAAGTTACGTTCTTGTTGTACGAGTTCTGGGTTTGCGCCTTTGAGAATTTTGGCATTTGCTTCGGTTAATAGTTCTATCAAACTTCTGGCGCGGGAGCGTTCGCTGATGTGTAGGCCTAATGCGGCGTATCCTTGGGATGGATCTTTTTTGTGCAGTTGCATCAGCAGGTCGATGTAGAATTTGTAAACGTCCTGTTGAGTAGCAAAGTAGGAAGTGCGGAGTTCTTGTCTGTCGATTTTGGTGCGTAATTCTTCGATAATTTTGATTGCGGCTTCTATGTTAGTGCGGGCTGCTTGTAGGTTGCTGCGATCGCGTTCGAGGTACGCGAGGTTGTAAAGGGTTGTAGCTTCTCCTGCTTTGTCGCCGACTTGTTTTCTCAAAGGCAGAGCAGAGTTGTAGTATTTGAGGGCACTCTGGTTGTCTCCTAAATCGGAGTAGACTTTGCCAATATTGTTGAGGGTAGTAGCTTCTCCTGCTTTGTCGCCCACCTCTTTCATTAAAGGCAGAGCAGAGTTGAGGTATTTGAGGGCACTTTGTTTATCTCCTAAATCGGAGTAGACTAAGCCAATATTGTTGAGAGTTCTTGCTTGTCCTGCTTTGTCGCCGACTTGTTTTCTCAAAGGCAGAGCAGAGTTGTAGTATTTGAGGGCACTGTGCTTGTCTCCTAAATTGGAGTAGACTAAGCCAATATTGGTGAGGGTAGTAGCTTCAAGAGCTTTGTTGCCCACTTGTTTGATCAAAGGCAGAGCAGAGTTGAGGTATTTGAGGGCACTCTGGTTATCTCCTAAATCCGAGTAGACTTTGCCAATATTGGTGAGGGTTCTTGCTTCTCCTGCTTTGTCGCCGACTTGTTTTCTCAAAGCCAGAGAATCGTTGTAGTATTTGAGGGCACTTTGTTTATCTCCTAAATCGGAGTACACACCGCCAATATTGTTGAGGGTTGTTGCTTCTCCTGCTTTGTCGCCGACTTGTTTTCTCAAAGCCAGAGAATCGTTGTAGTATTTGAGGGCACTTTGTTTATCTCCTAAATCGGAGTACACACCGCCAATATTGTTGAGGATTGTTGCTTCTTTTGCTTTGTCGCCGACTTGTTTACTCAAAGGCAGAGCAGAGTTGTAGTATTTGAGGGCACTCTGGTTGTCTCCTAAATCGGAGTAGACTGAGCCAATATTGTTGAGGGTAACAGCTTGCTGTACTTTGTCGTCCACTTGTTGACTTAAAGGCAGAGCAGAGTTGTAGTATTTGAGGGCACTCTGGTTGTCTCCTAAATCGGAGTAGACTTTGCCAATATTGGTGAGGGTAGTAGCTTCAAGAGCTTTGTTGCCCACTTGTTTGATCAAAGGCAGAGCAGAGTTGTAGTATTTGAGGGCACTCTGGTTGTCTCCTAAATCGGAGTAGACTGTGCCAATACCAAGCAGGGTAGTAGCTTCCCATTTTTTATCCCCTGCCTTCTGCCACAATACCAGCGCTTCTTGCCATTTTTCTATTGCCTGTCGCAAAGATACTGCTGTCCTTTGTTTGTAAAGTGCTATCCCCTCATGAAAAACTTTTTTGGCTGCGGCGCGGGTTGGATCTTGCTGTGTTGTGACTGGTTGTTGTGCGATTTGCGACTCTTTTAATGTGGTTTTTGCTCTGACTGATTCGGATAAGAAAACGACACTTAGCAAGCAGATTAAGCTGTAAAGCTTAATTTTTGGTCTTAGATATTTGAAAAAATCGCTTTTTGTGGTTTTAGCTTTCATCTTCAAGTTGATATTAATAGTTATGCACAGGAAAATTAGTACCGTATAAATACGGCAGGTAGATACAAAATATTAAATTTTTATCAGAAAATATACGTAAATTGTCATGGAGATTAGTTTAAAGCCAGCGTGGACATTAAATCAACCTGGTTTCGTTTTCTGCAACAAAGTTTAGAGAAGTTGTCTTTTTGGAGTGGAAGATGATTTTAGAGTTGCTCATGGGTGTTTGTCCTCACTTTTATACTTCTATTTCTGAGGTTTGAGGACTTATGCAGTTTTTGTGATCGAAATTAGGGGTGTAGGGGTGTAAGGGTATAAGGGTGTAGGGGTATAAGGGGAAGAAAGTAAAACACTCTTACCTGAGATCTTGCACCATAACTTTCGTCCGCCAAGAAATAAATTTCTTGGCTCAAAGTTCAAGTCCGTTAAAACTGAGATCTTGCACCATTCTCAATAACTGTAAGGTGGGCACTGCCCACAACGTAAAAATAGGAGTTTCGCGCGAACGATAAACAGTGCCCACCCTACAAAAATTGCTTTCGTCCGCCAAGAAATAAATTTCTTGGCTCAAAGTTCAAGTCCGTTAAAACGGACTGGGTAAGTTTTTGAGGAGGCACTGCGTTGGGCGGGTTTCCCGACTTGAAGCATGTGCCGTTCCGTTTTAACGGACTTGGGTTATTAGCCTTGAACTTGAGTTCAAGGCATACTATCGGTGAGGTTTAAGATCTCAGTTACCCAATCTGATTCCAAAGTTGTCGCAACTAACGAATAAACCATTCACTTACACCCCTACACCCCTACTTCTTCTCCCCACCCTTACACCCCTATACCCTTACACCCCTAGTTTTGCTCACAAAATCAAAAATGAGGATTAGCATAAGTAATGTAACTTCCTCACAATCCGCGCGACTTACTCATGAACTTCTCGACTTATGTCATGCACTTAGTTGGTTCTGGTGCGATCGCTTATTATTATGCTTTGCAAATCCGTGATCTGAAAACCCGCCCTAATGTGCTTGCAGGCTTTCAGTTAGCAGAGTCTGGTTCAGTTCCATATCTGACAAAGCTGGGCGATCGCGCAGCAGCAGAAGGCGACACATGGCTTGCCGAAAAGCTGGCAAAACACGCATCCGATGAAAATAGGCACGGTCAAATTTTTGCCCATGCCTTAAAACAACTTAACAAAAAAGTTATAGATTTCAAAAGTTTGCCTCAGAATACAGAGGAAAAGAAAACTCAACAACGGCGCAGCCCCTTTTTTGCTGCATACTATGAAGGTTACTCTCAAGAGCAGCTTAAACCTGAGATCGTTGATTGGGATGTGTTCATGGCTAGCACCTACATCTTAGAGTTGGATGCTAGCAAAGACTTTACTCGCATGGCGAACGTGTTACCTGAAGATGATCCAATTGCTCGTAACCTCAAACTAGGGATGTTGAGCATTGCTAAGGATGAAACAGGTCATGCAGCATATCTTTATGAAGCCATGACACGGCGGATGTCTGCAATCCAAGTGCAGCAACTCGTGGATGAGTGGCGTACTCGTAAGGTCAACGCCTTGGTAGCATTTGCAGGTAATATGTTGCAAGGCAATGATAATAGATCTTCCTTGGTGCAAGATGGTGCGCCATCGGAGAGTGAATCTGAATTGATGGTTGCGTAAAGAAAAAGGGGTGTAATACCATTTCACGAAATTCTTGATACAAATGATTAGTCTCTAATTCTTTCTCCCCTGCTCCCCTGCTCCTCTGCTCCTCTGCTCCTCTGCTGCCTATTTGTATCAACCTTAAAGTGAAACGGTATAAGGGGGTAAGGGTGTAATACCATTTCACGAAATCCTTGATACAAATGATTAGTCTCTAATTCTTTCTCCCCTGCTCCCCTGCTCCTCTGCTCCTCTGCTCCTCTGCTGCCTATTTGTATCAACCTTAAAGTGAAACGGTATAAGGGGGTAGGGGGAAGAAATAGGAGGAGGTTAAGGGTGTAATGAATATAAAAAACTCCGTCAATACAACGTAAGCCACCTACACCCCTACACCCCTACACCCCTACACCCCACCCCTACCCTCCGGTGTTGTCGGCGGAAAGGGATTCTACGAACCTGAGGACAATCAAGTTAAAACCGTGTCTCATAATCAAGTTGCAAACGACTGTCGTCTGAGAAACTTGTTGAACCTCGTACAAGAACATCATCATTGACTCGATAGATAATGTTATAACGGAAAGGCTCATCGGTTAAGAAAACCCGCGATAGGGAAACGGAGAAATTCTTACTTAAATCAAATACACCTTCTGCTGTCAAACCGAGAACTGAATTTGATGCTTCTCGTTCATTTTTGCTCTGCTTAGAAACAGAGCTAGGATAGATACGAAATTCACTAAAGCCGATCGCCTGTCCGATCGCAGTGATACTTCCTTGCAAACTACCGAATATAGTAGAACCAGCTAGGGTAGCAATTCCAGTTGTTGCGTCTGATTGACCGAAGCTATTAATAATAGAACCGCCTAACAGAGAAATAATTTCTGCTTCACTGCGGCTAGGTTCGCTAGTTAGTTCCAGATTACCAGCTGACAATCGACTCGCTGGTCCTGTTGCTGTGGCGCGAACACGAACAGTACGTAAAGTCCCAAAGTTAGTTGCAGAAACATCACTAATTTCGCTAGAAAAAGGAGAGGTCAAAATGCGATTACTCGTTGCCCCGCTTGCCTCTGGTACAATTGCCACAAGCCGGACATCTAACTCGGGATCGAGTCCTCGATTAGGTGTAAATTCTGCAGTCTGTTCGTAGCCCCGTTCTAAGGTAAACTGAGTTGTAAATAAGTTCACTTGTCCTCCCGTCAGACGAATAACTCCTTCGGGACGAGGTTTGGCTAATGGACCATTGATAGTCAGATCACCTTTGGCGTCAAAGCTGAGTATAGAAGGACTGAGTTGCCCTCCTGGTACAAACCCGCCGAGTATCGGCTGAGTGGAGACACGAATACCTTTATCTAGAACAAGCTGTAAATTATTAAACGTTACAGGTAAATTTGGTGGAGTCGGGGTGGCTGCGGTGTTACCTTGTGTACCTTCTGGTTCTATGCCATAGGTTGTTGTTGTACCATCAGGTGTGTTAGATTGTGCCGTTTGTGTTTGTTGGACAGTGAAAGTCTTTATTGCATTATCGGTTGTCTTTTTTGCACTTGATGATTTTGTACTGGCTGTATTCGATTGTCCAATGACAACTTGACCATCACTCAGCGTAATTTTCCCACCAACATTAGGAGATAGTGCTGTTCCACCAATGACAACATTACCAGTGACACCGCCTTGATACAACCCTTGAACTTTCAAATTCAGATTGTTCACCGACACAGTCAGGGGATTTGTTGCAGCTTGCTGCTGTGCTGCTCGATTTGCAAAAATGGGAAGAATTCCTGCAGCAGTCACGTTACCTTTATTGTATTGCCCTTGAATACCTTGAACCAATAGTGTGTCGCCATTAAATTGCAGCGTTCCTGTGACATTTGTCAAGGGTTCAGTTAAGGCTTGAGCTTCAATAGTCGCATTATCGACTCTGGCAACTCCGTTAATAATTGGCTGCTTTAAAGTTCCTTGAATATCAACATTAACTTCCCCTAGACCATCCACCCAACTGACTTGTTGATTGGTAAACAAGTTTAACAGTGTTAAGCCTTCATTCTGCACTTTGGCATTGATCCTAATTTGATCGCTATCTGGTTGAACTGAAGCGAAGGGCAATGCAAAAGGTATGTTTCCTGTAACATTAACAGGCTGTGTCCCAGTTAACAACAAGGTACTGCCAAAATTCAAACGAGCATTGTCATAGTTGAAATTTAATTGCCCTGTCTGCACTGGCTGTTTATTTATCGTACCATCCACCAGTGTCAATTCTCCGATCGCGCTGGGGTCTTTTGAATTACCACCCAGTGTAGCGACAGCACTCACATTCCCTGTGACATCAACTGGTAATTTGTCTATGAAAGGCTGTGCAAGTGATAAAGGTAAATTTGTCACTTGCAACTGTCCGGACAGTTGTTCTGTTCCTAATTGTCCTGAGTAAGCCAAAACTCCTGGATTCAAGTCCACACTGAATGGTGATAATGTCACAATACCATTTGCAAAAGTGCCTCTGGCTATGACATCTTTAATGGAGTATTGGCCCCATTTCCAGTTATTGCCACCAAAATTAAAGCTAGCATTCAACCCTGACTGTAAAGAACCAGCGACTTCAATTCCTCCACTAAGAGTACCTTGTAATTCTGCTAGTGTGGGCAAAGTCGTTGGTTCATTTTGCTGTTGTTGCTGTTGTGCAATTAGGGTGACAATTTTTGAGAAAAACTCTAGCTGTTTTAGCAAATCTGCATCTGGCAAAGTAACAGGCTTTGTTTGCAAAACTTCTGCCCTCGCCAATTTTGGACCTTGCAACCCTCCACCAAAATCCCCAAAGTCAAAAACGTTGAATGCTTCTAGGAGTCTTTGGATTTTCGTTTGGTCAAAGTTAGCTTGGAGTTTAAATTGAGGGTTGTTTCCTGTTTGCACATTTCCATTTAGGGCAATGCTGCCATCTCCTATCTGCAATTGACCATTTGTTAAGCTAGCAGCACCATCGGCATAACTGATATTACCTCGAAACTCGTCTGCTGTGACTCGACCGACGCGGGGTTTGGCGATCGCCACATTTCCCACCGCACTATAGTTATTAAGATTGACGGTTAAATTAGCAGATGCTTGTCCTGCAAGGGGTTTTAACGTATTGTTAGGAATGAATCCCTCAGCAAGAGCGATAGGAAAACTCCGCACATTGACGAGCAAGTTGTCTCCTTCAGTTCTACCGGTTGCAACTGCCTCACCACGTCTGAATAAAAATGAAGTTGGGCGATTGTTCGGACTAATATCAACTGCAACTTGGTCTTGCCTACCTGCCAGTCGCAATTGTCCTCCTTGCCCTCCCTGATATCTTACATTCCCAGCTAACACTGGGTCAAATGCTAAATTATTGACATTTAAATTTTCCAGCCGGATGTTTCCAGAAGCGTTAGGAGTTGTTGGGGTACCTGTAACTTGTCCAGTAAAATCAAGTTGTCCTTTCAGCGCTATCTTACCAGGAAGATTACCGCTCGCTTTCTGGAGATTGTAATTCCGCGCTTGGACATTGAGATTGAAACCAGTCACTTGAGGTGTACCCGTTTCTGGTACTTGAACAGCAACAACACCGTTAGCACTCAATCCGGGAGAAGTTGCACGTTGAAGAATAATCTGTTGTCCATTCCACTGAACTTGTGCTGTGATTGGTTGTGCAAGCAGCGATAACCCTTGTGATAAGCCGACTTGCCCTGCAACTCGAATATTTGAAAGCGCAAAAGATTCAGTTGTTCCTGCTAACTGTAAGTTGCTATTAAGTCGTCCTTGCAGTTGTTGGGAGAAACGGTTGAGTTGAACTTGAGAAATATTAGCAGCTGCTTGCCAGCGACCATTATTAAGATTAATATTTCTGACGTTAACCGTACCTCCTGCCACACCATTAAGATTTGCTTGTCCAGAAGCTTGAATCGTTGACGGTTGAAAGGAAGCGGTGGTTCCCGATAAATTCAATTGACTGTTTAAGACTCCTTTTTGAAGCTGGGCTGGTACCTGTGCAAAACGGCTTAACTGAATTTGCTGTGCATTAACAAAAGCCCGCCAGCGACCGTTATCAAGATTAATATTTCTGACGTTAACCGTACCGCCTGCCACACCACTGAGGTTTGCTTGTCCAGAAGCTTGAATGTTTGACGGTTGAAAGGAAGCAGTTGTTCCAGATAAATTCAACTGACTGCTTAAGACTCCCCCTTGAAGCTGGGGTGGTACCTGTGCAAAACGATTCAATTGAATTTGCTGTGCATTAACAAAAGCTTGCCAGCGACCTTGTGTTAGCTGACCTCTCGCCCTAATTGTACTACCTGCCACTTTCGCAACAGCATCTCGCAAGAGAATACTATTACCCTGTTGATTTACAACAACTTGCCCAGTGGTGGGATAAGTGGCTGTGGGTGCTTGCACCTGTGCGACTGTTTGGAGATTACCAAGTGAGCCAAAAGTCCTAGCGTTTGCTGATATATTACCAATGGTAAAATTGGGTGAAGCTTTGTAAGCTTTGGCAATCGCATCACCTGGTAAATTTTGAGCTAGGACATTTAACGAAACTCTGCCTTGAGGTGCCAATTGAAGTTGACCGTTTGCGGTGATTTTGCCTCCGATTTCTGGCGTGGCTTGAACGCTGGCAATATTGACTTGTAACGGCTGCTTACCAAGTGAACCAGAACCAAGAGAACCAGAGACTTTGGCGTTGGCGGAGATACCACCAATATTGAAGGGAACTGAAACGCCATAACCTTGGGCGATCGCATTTCCTGGTAAATTTTGAGCTTGAACATTTAACGAAACGTTACCTTGAGGGACAAGTTGAACTTGACCGTTTGCGGTGACTTGTCCTCCGGCTGGCGGCGTTACTTGAACGCTGGCAATATCAAGCACCAAAGGTTGTTTCCCACCGCTTGGTGAACCAGAAATTGCAGCTTTTGCTGATACATTACCAATAGTTGTGGGGAGAGTAAAGCCATACGAAGTTGCCAGTGCATCTGCTGAAATTCCTTCAGCTTGAATGTTAAATTTCGCTCCAGCTTGTTGGGGATTAGCTGCGAGTGGAATTTCACCGCCACCTGTAATTTGTCCACCTGTTGCAGGAATTATCTGCAGATTAGAAACGGCAATAGTAGATGCAGTTTGAGATACACTTAGACGAAAGCCAGTGCTAATAGTCTTAAATACAACGCGGTCAACTTGAATGGGTTTTGTGTTACTTGCTGTTCCGCTCAAAATTGGCTGTTGAATTGATCCTTGCAACTGAATGTTTGATTGTATTTCTCCAGCAACCGGAACGGGTAAATTCACTTTTAGCGAATCGAGAACATTTTTCGCACTAACCGGCTTTACCTGGGCTGAAATGTTGAAACCTGTTTGAGTATTGAGAGATCCATTGACCAAAGTCGGAACTTTGCCATAGTTCGTGCTGAGATTTTCTAGAGTAATTGTCTGCCCTTGGAAGGTTAATTTGCCATTGGAATTGATAAACTTTTGGGGAACCTTTTGAACTTGAGCCGTGACTTGATTAGCAACAGCCGTTCCATTAATCGCAATGTTCTGCTTATTGCCTTGCTGGGGATCTGGCTCTAATTGTACCGTTAAGTCAGCACCCACACGACCTGCTTCCAAAACAATTGGTAACTGAATTAATCGACTAACATCAGATGCTAGAAAATTCTGCGTTTGTACCTTGAGGTTCGTTTGTTGTGATTTCAGTCGTGTGTCTCCGCTTATTTTAACTGTCCCTCCGCTGGTTGGTTGAGCACCAATGTCATAGGTAACTCCTTCATTTTTCGGCAAAAATCGTGCAGTTCCACTCACTTGATCTAAAGCAACTGAACCTTTGGGTGTATTTGGTGTTGATTTTGGCACTAACACCACATCGCCATTCTGAATTTTTAGTGTCTGCAACTCAGTTTGAATAACACTTTTTCCCTCTCCTGTCTTAATTTGAGTTGTCACCCAACGCCCTTGTTTATCTTGTTCAAGGTAGACATTAGGTTGAACTAAAGTGACATTTAACCCCAATGTCCGTTTGAAGATAACTTCTAAGGGTGAGAACTCTACTTCCACAGCTTTTGCTGCAACTCTGTCTGGATCAGTGGAAGTTGCTGGTATTGAAAGTGAGCCAAATCTCAGGCTAGAAAGGGAAAATCGCTCAACTGCTCCTATTTTCACTGGTCTTCCAACCAGTTGCTGAAGATTTTTTTCTACTAATGGTGCCAAATCTTTATACACATAGTTCCTCGCCCACAAAACACCACCTGCAATTCCAGCTAGTAAAATTACTCCGAAAACAATACTAGTACGTCCTAACAGAAGGAGCCACAAACGACGATTCTTAGGCTCTTGTTCATTTTCTGAATTTGGAGAGCGCGTCATACTCGTTACCAGTATTGTTAGTTAAAGTGGGTAATTAAATTAGCAATTTACAGTTTCTCAGGGTTAGTCAAATAAGTTTAAATTGGTTTTCAAACAATACAAAATTATGTTACTGGAAATTGTCGTGTTTATGGAACTACTTTTTGTGAGTTTTGTGAAACGTGACAGCTCCACTGTAATTGCATCATCAATACTGAAAACGACTATAGCGAGAAAATAGGGTAAAATGCTGTAATCTTTGTGGACAAATTAAAGTTATGATCAAAAATCTGACTACAGAAGTATTTTTGCAACTATCAAAAGGAATAATTAAGCTAAAACACCTAGAAGTTGCATCTTTTCTAGTGATGACCGTCATGATTCACAATCAATAAACCAGCTTATTTTGAACACACAACTCAACAGTTATCAGTTATCAGTTGTCAAGATTTCTTGTGATTTGTAATACAAAAATTGATGATATGCCTGATACAAATGATTTTTCTACAATTATTTACCCCTGCAAGAGAAAATTTTGCTTGACTGCTGGCTATTTGTATTAATCTTAAAGTGAAACGGTATTAAGGGAGTTAGAGTCTCTCACTTCTAAAACTGCTGTGTTTCAGTCGGCGTAGAAATCTCGTTATGTAACCTTGATAACTGCGTCGGTAGCTGGTCACTAATTTAACAAATTTACTTGTTGTTGCTTTATTCTGACTCTGGACTTTGTCGCAAGTCATCAAACTTTAATCACCTATCTAAAAAATGATTGAAATGTTAAGATTTCTTGTCAAACTCAATACATCTGAGTATAAATACTAAAATTTTGTCACTGCATGAATTAAGGATGTGCATCTATGCAATCATCTCGGCCTCATCGAATATTAATTGTGGACGATTGTGAACTCAATCTGGCTTTGCTTCAAAGTGCTTTAGAAGAAGAGGGCTACGACGTTGATATAGCCAACAATGGGAGTATCGCTTTAGCAAAAATAGAGGCTTCGCCACCTGATTTAGTCCTGTCAGATGTGATCATGCCTAAGATGAACGGTTATGAGTTAGCCCGATGTATCCGCCAAAATGAGAAGTTACCTTTCATTCCTATTCTGCTCATTACGGGTACTCAACAGATGACTACCATGCAAGAGTTAGATATAGGGTTTGATGATTTTATCCGTAAGCCCATCAATTTGGATAGATTGCTTGCACGCATCAATGCGTGTTGGAACTAAGGTACTGAGTAAATGGGCGACAATGAAATATATAGGATTCCTATTTGACTTTTGCTCAGCTAGGTACAGTTTATGTTAATCGTTAAGCGTTAAGCCTTCTTTGTTAACGGGACTTAAACATTTTTCCTGTCAAAACAAGCCTCAAATCTTTACAGGGCAAGGAAAATACACCAAATACCCAAAAATGCCTAAAACCCAGATATATCAACAAACTAAGTAAAACAATGTCAAAGTCTTTTAGGATATACGTTTGAAGCTTTTTTAGCTGTGTTTTTTGTCTAAGTCCCATTAAGCGTTAAGCGTTCCCTACCTTAACTAATAAGTTCATAAACCAAACCAGATTCCTATAAGTTGTTGTTAATAATCTAACTCTCGGCGACCTTCCAAAGCTCTTGCCAAAGTCACCTCATCGGCGTACTCCAAATCCCCACCCACAGGTAAACCAAAAGCAATCCGCGTTACTTTGGTAAATGGCTTTAGCAATTGACCAACGTACAGTGTTGTTGTTTCACCTTCCACACTTGGACTAATTGCCAAAATAACTTCTTCAGGCTTGTGCTGACTCACCCTTCGCACCAAAGCTTGGATAGTCAACTGTTCTGGACCAATGCCCTCAATAGGAGAAATCACCCCACCTAAGACATGATACTTGCCTTTAAACTCACGAGTTTTTTCCAAGGCAATCAAATCACGGGAATCTGCTATCACACAGAGAGTCGTATTGTCACGGTTTGGGTTGCGGCAAATTTCACAAACTGGTTCAGCAGATAAGTGAAAACAAACAGAACACAAACCCACCTGTTTTTTTGCCTCAATCAAAGCTTGCGCCAGAGCCTCAACTTCTGCTTCTGGTCGCTTTAAAATATGTAATGCCAGACGCTGGGCAGTTTTAGGACCAACTCCAGGTAAGCGTTGGAGTTGTTCAATTAAACGTGCTAGAGGGCGTGCGTAAACCGTTGTCTTATCTCCAATGAGTTCTAATCATAACTATGATGGCATTTATGAGAGCTTGGTGGGCACTGTTTGAGAGTTATTTGGTTATTACTTTCAATAAACATAAGGGTGTAGGGGTGTAAGGGTGTAGGGGTATAGGGGGATCATGGGTGTAAGGGCGTAGGGTACTCCGTGGGCGTGGTAGGATATAAGCTGGACAACTCGTCAATCTTTCCGGAATGTCGCAGGTCATTTTTGTATAATGGTATTGCTCAATGACCTATCTGACCGTATTGAACAGACAGGCAAACATCAAAGTAGGCGTAACAGCCTTGCCGCAGAAAAATCGGTAGATCAAAGGAAAGAATTTGCCGCTGGAAGGTGTATGCACAGTCCATGTGAATTCTTGAATCACAATCAAACTGCCTTGGAATACGCAGGGCGGCTGCGCGGGTTCCTCTTTGTGAGGATAAAGGTAAAAATACCTCCAGACGCGGTGTAAGACCAATTTGTAGCAATACAAAAAGGCAGCAGCGAATGAGACGCGTTTGTAGAGCGTGCACCTTAGTGCTTAGCTCTAACTATAAACGATACTCCGTTTTATTAGTAGGTACTTCACCCGCTTACCAGGATAGAGCATACTCAGAGTCGTTAGCGATAAACAGTAACTCTTGTTTGCTGTCTAAATGCTGCCTAAAGATATGCCGGAAAAATCGATGGAAACCGAGGCTCAGTTGAGGAAATTCAACAAACTCTTCTGACACCGGACACCGAAATTGTAAAGGAGGAACTCAACGTGTTTAAGCAAATTCTGACAGGTAGCTATATTTTTGTATTTCTTCTTGTCAGCAGCCTGTCGGCTCATGCACAAGCACCAAAACCTACATCTCCATCTTCTTCTCCATCCCCTCAAGTTCCAGGAACACCCCAAACCAAAGTTAGTTCAGAGGAACTTCAGAAATTTGCAAACTCCATAAAACAGTTGAGGGTGATAAAGCAGGGAGCAGTTCAGCAGATGGGGGATGTTATAAGTAAGTCTGGTCTGAGTCAAGAACGATTTTTGGAAATATATAAATCACAGCAAAATCCTCCAGAGAAGCTAAAACAAGCAATGACCCCACAGGAAAAACAACAATATGAAAAAGCTGTCACAAGTTTAAAGTCAATTCAGGAAAAAGCTGATACAAACATGCAGCAAGTCTTGCAAAAGGAAGGGTTAGGCCTAGAACGTTTTAATCAAATTCAAGTAGCAGTCAGCCAAGATCCGGCACTTAAGCAAAAAGTGCAGCAAATGATTAAAAGCTAGTCTTGAAGGTCACGCCCAAAGAGTGTAAGCAATTTTGTGAATATGGGGATGCGATCGCGTAAGCGCAAGCGCACGAATCGGGAATTGCGCGTAGTGGTGAGGGGGTCCAGTCTTGGACGCCACTTCCTACCCTACGGGAAGCCGCTAGCCCCTAAGGGGGCGCTGCGCAAACGCGTCTACAAGTCGGGCATTGCCCCCCCCAACAGAGTGGCTCCGCTTCCCGTCGATTGCGACCCCCCGTTAGCGCAGCGTGACCGCAGGGCATAGGTCATCCCCGTAGGGCTCCCAGAGGCGAGCTAGGCGCTGCTGCCAAAGGCAGATCGCACAAAGCATGATTATTTTGACGGGTGGTTGCACAAAGCGTATTGCTTTGCACAACCACCTAAAATTTAATTAATCCCGAGTTGCATTCATTTTGATAAAATGTCATTTTACCAGTACTAGTCATCACCCCTCTGAGTCAATTATGGATAACGAGGTTGTTCTTTTTCTTGTCAGCGCCAGTGTTTTCATCCTCTACCTCATCTTCTCTGCGTTAACTGAAATGGGCACAAAGTTACCTTGGAAAAAATAGCGTCAAGTGACCAAAACTACTCCTTTATGTGCCCGTAATCCGTAGGAGAACCCGTAGGGTAGATTACCGTTTAGGTAGCACTCGGTGCACCGGGTGCAAGGGAGAAGAAATTACATCGGTAATCTTACACGCACAAAGGGGAGTAATTGATCCCCTACACCCCTATCCCCCTACACCCCTAATTGCTGACTGAACTCTCAGCTTCAGGGGCGAGGTGAGCATTTATCTTATGACTGCTGCTGGATCGCACATTGTGTATATAATTCCAACAACAGAAAAAGGGAGTGTGGTTTCTATGTCATCCATCATCAGGTTTGCTACAGAACAAGATGCTGAGCAAGTTTTGGAAATTTACGCCCCCTTTTGCGAGTATTCACCTGTGTCTTTTGAAGTTCAACCACCAACTTACGATGAAATGCAGCAGCGGATTGCAAAAGTTCTACAGAAGTTGCCTTGGCTGGTGTGCGAACGTGATGGAGAAGTTCTAGGATATGTTTATGCTACACCTCATAGAGACCGAACTGCCTATCAGTGGGCTGTTGATGTATCTGTTTATATCCATGAAGCAGTGCGTCGCTCGGGCGTAGGACGAGCTTTATATACATCGCTGTTTAAAATTCTCGTACTTCAAGGTTATTACAGCGCCTACGCAGGTGTCACTCTCCCAAACACAGCCAGTGAAAGACTTCATAAAGTAATGGGATTCCAGTTCATAGGAATATATCAAGGTGTGGGATACAAGTGTGGTGCGTGGCATGATGTCGTGTGGTATGAGCTATCTCTGCAACCGCGAACACCGAATCCTAAGCCTCCCATCAATATCAACGTATTACACAGTACCTTAGAATTAGAATACGCTTTGGCAAGTGGACTACCTTTCCTCAAGCTTGGTGTCCATTAAGAAATTATTTCACACATTGAGATTTTTGATTTTTGCCAAACTACCCTGACAAACTGCTAAATTTCAAGTTAAATGTTTCAAGATATGCGCCTTCAGAAAGTGGTCAGGTACTATTTGTGACACAAGAACAAAAAGCCTCTCGTTCTTTTGCCGGAATTGCTGGCATTATCGCCGTTGCTACGTTAATCAGCAAATTTTTTGGGCTGGTACGCGAACAAGCGATCGCCGCCGCTTTTGGTGCGGGGGGTGTTGTCGATGCTTATAACTTCGCTTACATGATCCCTAGTTTTCTGCTAATATTGCTAGGTGGGGTTAATGGACCATTCCATAGTGCGATCGTCAGCGTTCTAGCCAGGCGCAAGCAAGAAGAAGCTGCTCCCTTGGTGGAAACAATGACAACCCTTGTGGGTGGTTTGCTGCTTTTGGTAACGATTTTCCTGGTGATATTTGCTCCTAACTTGATTGACTTAGTAGCACCAGGTTTGGATACCGTTCCTAACGGAGCATTCGTGAAAGAAAGCGCCATTGTGCAACTGAGGATAATGGCACCGATGGCAGTTTTAGCAGGACTGATTGGTATTGGTTTTGGGACTCTCAACACAGCGAATCAATACTGGCTACTTTCTCTGAGTCCTTTATTTTCCAGCATTATTCTAATTCTAGGTTTGGGTATCCTCGCTCTGCAACTAGGTCATAAAATTAGCTCTCCTCAATATGCCATTTTAGGCGGAATGGTTTTAGCAGGAGGCACCCTAGCCGGAGCATTCCTGCAATGGTTGATACAGCAAATTGCCCAAGCACGAGCAGGGTTGGGTACATTGCGCCTGCGATTTAATTTTAAGCAGCCAGGGGTGAGCGACGTACTCAAAATTATGGCACCAGCAACCTTTTCTTCTGGGATGTTGCAAATTAATCTCTACACAGATATGTATTTTGCATCGTTCATCCCCTCTGCTCCTTCTGGGTTGCGTTATTCCAATATCTTGGTGCAAACTCCTTTAGGAATTATTTCTAATATCATTTTGTTACCTTTATTACCAATATTTTCTCGACTAGCTGCACCGGAAAATTGGACAGAGCTAAAATTGCGAATTCGCCAAGGAATGATACTTACTGCCTTCACTATGTTACCAATGGGAGCGCTAATGATGGCGCTGTCTGATCCCATTGTACGAGTGGTTTATGAACGCGGTGCTTTTAAGCAAGGAGACTCAGCGCTGGTTTCCTCCATACTAGTTGCTTCTGGTTTGGGAATGTTCGTCTATTTGGGGCGAGATGTTTTGGTGCGCGTGTTTTATGCTTTGGGTGATGGTCAGACACCATTTCGCGTTAGTATGATTAACATCATATTCAACGCTTTGCTAGATTGGATTTTGTTTAAACCTTTCGGTGCTCCTGGTTTGGTACTAGCAACAGTTGGAGTAAATTTCATCTCGTTATTAATGTTGTTATGGTTGCTTGATCGCAGGCTGGATGGTTTACGTTGGCGCGAGTGGAGTTTGCCAATTTTAGGTTTAGCTACTGCAAGCTTGGTAGCTGGAGGAGCAAGCTACGGCACTCTTGAGGTTTTGCAGAAGTTTTTAGGTGAAGATGCTTTACAAATTCAACTGGTGCAAATATCTATTGCTGGTTTAGTCGGCATCGGCGTTTTTGCTGTGATTGTTGCCATGATGAAATTACCGGAGATCGAGATTTTTGTATCTCGTCTGCGTGAGCGCTTTTTAAGAAGATAAATATTGTTAAGTGGGTGGATAAAACTAAACTAATGGTGGGCATTGCCTACCAAAAGCTTGTAACCATTGCAGAAAAACTATTTGAGGCAATGCCCACCCTACTGATATGTGTTATTTGTTTATATTCACATATTGCTCTCTATTATACCTCAAATATGTGAGCGTAGGCTCATCTGGCTGGGTGAAACAGTTTCACCCACTTGGATCGCCTAAGTGCGTGAGGTTAAATTTTGTTAAAAAAGGGATTCTAGTACTAGAGAAGATTGATTGTACTTATTCACTCTAGTTAAGAGAAACCTATGAAACTTACAAAATTATTAGCTTCTACAATTGCTGTTGCTTCTGTTGTTCTTTCTGCAGGAATTGCTTCAGCTCAAAACGTTCCAACTCAAGAAACTGCAGCACGTGGTATGAACGGTAGCTACGTTGGTGCTGGTGTTTCTGCTGGCGTTACCAATGGCGGACGACAAAATGATGCGGCTACCTTCGGTGGAAATGTTCAAGGACGGTACGCTGTTCCTAATGCGCCTGTTTCTGTTCGCGGTTCTGTTTTGTTTGGTGGTGATTCAACTGCAATTATACCAACATTAACATACGATGCACCCATCGCGAAAAACACTAACGTTTACATCGGTGGTGGTTACGCTTTTCAGACTAATGAAGGTTATGCAAGCCAATTGGGAAATAAGAATGCACCTGTCTTAACTGTTGGTGCGGAAACACAAGTAGGTAAAAACACCGTTCTCTATAGTGATGCTAAGTGGGGTATTGACGCTTATAGAGGCAGCGATGCTGATGCCCTCAGCTTACAAGCCGGAGTTGGTTACCGCTTCTAATCCTTCATTGTCAGTAAAGAAGGATTCTGATGCGAAATCACCAAATTTATAGGAGTAGTGAAGCTTTTCCTCTGATTTCAGGAGCTTCACTGCTCCTTCGCTATTTTTGTAGCAATGAACATAATAAGTAGCTCAATTCAGATCTTGCATCATACTTTTCGTCCGCCAAGAAATAAATTTCTTGGCTCAAAGTCTAAGTCCGTTAAAACGGACTGAGTAAGTTTTTCAGTCCGTTTTAACGGACTTGGTTTATTAGCCCAGAACTTGAGTTCTGGGCGTACTCAGCCGGAGGTGCAAGATCTGAGTCAACCTAATTAAACGTAAAATGTCATTGCGAGCGAAACGAAGTGGAGCGAAGCAATCTCCCCGAATCACAAACTACTACAACAGAACACAACTTGATATAACTGGACAGATATATTTAATGTCCGCAGCGTTAGCGCAGCGTGCCTGGAGGGCATACGAAGCGAAGCGATCGCAAAGACAGGAGATTGCTTCACTCCACAACAGAACGCAACTTGGTATAAGTGGACAGATATATTTAATGTCCGCAGCGTTAGCGCAGCGTGCCCGGAGGGCATACGAAGCGAAGCGATCGCAAAGACAGGAGATTGCTTCGTCTCACCTCGTTCCACTCGCAATGACATATCACAAGTATTTTGCCGGACATGGCATCACTCAATTGCACCCAGCTTTTTTACAACTCGGGAGAAATTTATCAGAATGTGCTGCCAAATATCGACGGTTTTGCCAAAAATATCGACCGCAGGCGAAACCAGAAAAACGAAACTACTGGGGCAGTAGCTTTTTGCCGTCACTATTAAAAAGTAAGAACAAAGCAAAGAAGTCTACCGGACAGATGAGTTTACCTTGGGACAAGCAAAGAGTCACAGAATGTACGGAAGTGCGAGAGGTAGCAGAAAAATTTATTCGAGCGAACTGCTATCTACCGCCTGTGCCAGGTATCGGATTTGTGGAATGCTGATTCTATCGTGGAAAGGGGCGTTGTAATAAATCTTTACAAAATTCGGAAACGCTTATATGCTAAAGTTTACAAGTCGCAACGCGAGACGAAAAGGTTGAGGAAAAGGTGCCAAAAAAAATTAATAGGATCTATTATCCGTAGTATAGGGTATGATCCCCGTAATAATGGGTATTTTTTTATACGCTCGTTCACTTTAGAGTAACTTAAGTCTAAGTCTCCCGTTTCTTTATCCGAATCCGACCATCCAACTGCCTTGGCAAACCGAAAATAATTTTTTTCATCTTCGCTAGTCCAGTCTTTTAATTTTATACCCAGTCTATTCCTAGTCTTAATCCATATTTCTTTTTGTACACTAAAGCCAAAACGTTTGTCTGAATTGGTGATCCAAAGCTGATCTATTTTTCGCAAGTCCGGACAAGAAAAACTATTAATGTTGTCTTCTTCTAAATATCTTTCTTCTTCTCTTTTAGCAATATTGAGCATGAGTTGGTATGTTTGTCTATCTGCTGCTTCCCAATTTTTTGATTTCAAAGAATATTCAAGTTGAGCATAGAAATGTTGGGTAAGAGATTTTTCAACCCGTTTTCTCAATTCTTCTTCTGTGTCACTTTGGGAAAGCACCTTTATTAAACTTCGATGGACAGATTCAATATCTGTGGGTGTGATCAGTAATTGATGTTTTTTGGTAAAGGGGCTAGTTTGTTGTGAGTATTTTTTAATAATATTAAATGCTGTTTGATAAGATTCTATAGCTTGGCTTGTTTGTTTTGTATGTACTAGCAAGTCACCTTGGATTTTATGAGTCAATACTTTAATTTGTAATCCTTCATTAGAAGTAATAATATCTCTACTCGCTTCTAAAATATTTCGACTTTTTGTAATTGCATTTTCTGCTTTATTCAACTCTCCCAGTTGCTGATATGCTTGTGATATAGAAGTAAATATCATTGCTTTTTTAAATTCCTGATTTTCAATTACATAAGATAAACCTATTTCTCGCCTAGCCTGATTTGCTTCCGATAACTTGTTTTCCTTGTCGAGTCTTTCACTTAGTTTGGATAAATCGTATAAATCTGAGAGATAGTTAGTCTTTTCTCGTATTTCGTCAAGCTCCCTACCTGCCCAAATTACAGAAATTGCTGCTCCTACCAACGTCATCACCAAAACAACAGAACCAACACGAATCCGCCGTTGAGCTTTGCGATTAGCCTCAGCTAGTACCTGATTTCTTGACTCAACCGCTTCCTTATCCTTCCTTTCTCTCTCCAAAGCAGCTTCTTGTTCTTTTGCAGCGATTTCCTCTTGAATCTCTTTCTCTTTACTAGCTGCTAAATACTGTTTATCTTGATAACTTAAGTTCTTATCACTTGCCCATTCTTCAGCTTCTTGTAATGCCTTCCCCCTCAACAATCGTGATTCATCGCTTCCTCCAGAAGCCACCCAAAACCTAAAACTTTCGGAGTAAGGACGCAGATTCTTTAATTGGTTTTCAATCCAGTTGGCGTCAAAAATCTCTTGATAAATGGAATTATAAACTCTTAACTTGTTGTGCTGCCTAACAACTAATCCTGAAAGTTGTAACTCACTTTGCTCTAAAGTATCATCTGCAGTTATCTTAGATTCTTCTTCCGCCAGCCGAACTTGTTGATACAGTTCCAGCAAATACCCTGCCCGTTGTTCATTCCGCAAAATTCTCGCTCGAATAGTTCGTAAATGCTCTGGTTCATCTTGAGATTCCCAGTTTTCAATGATACGAGATTTCACCACCTGTTCAACAGAACGAGGATTGTCTTGAAAAGACTCCTCAACCATAAACTGACACAGCTTTTGCGTCAGAAACGGTTGTCCTCCCGTCCAGTATAAAATTTCCTTCATGACTGCTTGAGGAGCATTAAATTTCCCCTGCAAACCCTTTTCTAACGGTTCAACTTCATGCAATCGAAACCCAGTCAAAGAGATAGCTTTACCAATATTAAACGGAGTGCGTTGTTTATCTTCAATTAAATTGCTGGGTGATGCGACTCCCAACAAGCAAAAGCTGAGGCGATTATATTCGGGATTATCAGGACGCAGATTGTGACAAGCACGGATAAAGGCAAAAAAATCATCTGTAGGAAACTTGAGACTGAGAACACTATCAATTTCATCAATAAAAATAACGATGTTTTCTTTAATTTCTGCAAGTAGCTTCTTTTCTAAAAAATTCCCAAATCGTAATAAAGATGAGTTTAACTGGTTTTGGGACCACCACTCCTTGAAATTGACGTCCAAGTCAAAGCTGTCAATCAGCTTAACAATCAAATCTGCATACCAATTTTCTTGTGTAGCACTCTGAATACTGACAGAGGATAAATCAATAGACGCACACTCTACGCCAGCTTCTAAAAGTCGGCTCATTGTTCTCACGCGCAGGCTGGACTTTCCGCTTTGCCTAGAATTCAGCACATAACAAAACTTTCCTTTTAGAAGTGCGTCAAACAATTCGTTATCAGCTTCCCTTGTCACATATGTGCTGGCATTTCCGGGTAAGCTGCCAGAAAAGATATATTCGTTAATATATTCCTCAACCATATCTTACCCCAATCGTGCCGAGAAGTACTGACGGTATAAGTCACAACTAGGAACGCAAGCGTTGCGAATAATTTTGATTAACCCCAGACTATGCAGTTTGAACATAATTTCGGGATTAAGTTGAACAGATTCAAGAGCGATTACTACTTCTTTATATCCTGACTCTAACTGAGAATCATCTTGCAAACACTTCAGTTGTTCTCGTAAATGATGGCTAAAGATTCCCTCTTCTGTGGGTGCGAGTGTCAATAGTTCCTCTAAGGACATTTCCTGGCTTTTAAGATTGGCGAATGCTTCTTGCATGAGATAGGGATGTCCGCCTAGCAACGTCATCAGTTTAATTATGCCTTGTTCTCCCAACTGAATATCTACTTCATACAGCTGAGCCATTTTTTCTATCTGAGAAAGGTTAAACTCAGGTAACTCAATCGCTAATCCAACATTAAACGGTGAGCGATTAGTGTCCAGGGTTGGATAAACTTCTGTAGAATTAACCACGACTAAGCTCAGTTTCTGCCAAATTTTGCCCATCCTGTCACCCTGTTTAGCAGTTTCATACCAACTGCGGAGGAGTAAGCAGAATTCTGAGAAAATATTTTCGCATTTAAACAGTCGCTCAAAATTATCTATAGTAAAAACCAGAGATGTATCAATATTGGGTAATAAATACTTTTGAAAATAACGAGTACAGCTAGTATTTATTCCCAGTTCATCTTGCCAGTAGTTCTCCAATTTCGGCTCTAGTTCTAAAATATCCGAGACATTAATACATAACCACTGTAAAAAACTTTTTAAATTAGCGAGAACAGAACTATCAGCAAGGTTCAAATCTAATTTCGCTGTTTTGTAACCCTGCTCTCTGGCATAGTCAAGCAATTTCTCACTCAACTTAGTCTTGCCCATCCTCTGCGGAGCTTTAATCCGAATCAGCGCTCCTGGTTGTACAATTGCTTTATAACATTTCTCTTCAATAGGTGGTCGTTCAATATATATGCTTGTGTCTGGTTCTGTAGAATAATTCTCAATCCAAGAAAGTTTATTTTTCAAATTTGGTATTTGCCTTTGTGAAACATCTTCCATTTGAATAGCAACTAATCCTTCCTCAAAAGCTCTTTCAATAATATCTTGACTATCTGGATTTTCGTACCCTAATCCATCATAAAAGCCAATAGCGAATACAATAGCAGCTTTGTCACCAATCGGCTGATTCATGCCAATAGTATAATTAATGTGTTGGCTAATTGCTTGGGCGGATTTTTCGGAATAACAAGCATTCAGTAATACACACTTAACATAATTGGCGTGTAGCTTAAACAATGCTGCTAATCCCGTTGGTGATACGGGTTTATGGTTCCCGCCATCGTCTTCTAACACCAAACTACCATCCTCCATCCCATGTCCACAAAAATGGACAATTTGAGGATGTTCTTCTGCTATGGCACGACGAATATCTTGAGGACGTACAGCAGTTCTAATTTTTATTTCAAACAAATCCCGTTTTACTGCCCGTTTAATAGCTTCTTCTATTTGGCGAATTTCTTTATCCAAACGTAATCCATCGGGGATTGCTGCTAAAATTAACACTTTATTATTAGACATTAGGCGATCGCTCCTTCATTCTTAACGGAGCTAGTAACTAGATTAGGCTTTCACTCTGACACTAAGAGGCTAAGTTTTCCACCTACATGATTGTTCAGTTGTCAAGGTATAGAAACCTTGCTAGCCATCTTTTCATACTGACTTCGGCTAAGGACAATAAGAGCGTTCTGGTTCATTTAACTTGATCCTTTAATCACAAACTACTATAACAGAACGCAACTTGGTACAAGTATCGGATTGAGCAACAAAATTGTATAACATGAAAAAGCATTCTATGATTCTGAATGTATTTTTATGCTGCAAAATCCTGTCATTCGCGCAGCTGTTGCAATCAGTCTTGGCGCAATAGCTGGAGCGCTTTCGCGCTATTATCTCGGTTGATGTGACTGCTTTTATAAGATGCCCCTGTTAGATCCGTTTTTAATGTTTAATATTCAAATTGAGGACATAACTTCCCACTTGGAGATCTCCCACCCACAATTCATATTCTACAGATAAATTCTCTGGCAAAGGGTGTCCGCTCACTGTTAGATGACGAGTAAAATTCCGCAAGCGAATAGGTTTATTTGGTTGTTGTGAATTTTGTTGTTGTAAATCATTTGGCAACCAATAATAAGTGGTGCCAGAAACGCCCTGTTGCCAAATGTGACGGTAACTCATTTGAGCGTTACCTTGCATAGTCATGACGACTCGTTTTGGAGAAATCTCAAACCACAAGATTCGGCGACTGGTGTTGACATCAGCATTACTTTGCTCTTGGCTACTTATACTCTGTGGATTGAAAAAGTTTGTCATTTCACAATCTGTGACAGGTGGTGCAGTCAGTACTATATGGAATCGATTACGATCCTTCTGATGCAGTGTCACCGGAGTTTCCACAACAGACCAAATTGGTAGGTCTGCGGACATAAGTGATACAGATACTGACTTGCAATGATGAGTTATCATGGGAGTGATCAGGGGTAAAAACAATATTAAAAAGATTTTCTTAATACACCTCTACTTATCTCATAGCTGAAAGCAAGAGTGACTTATGCACTAAATTCATTCTGATAAGTAAAGCCACATTGAAAAGCGTAAAATAGAGTCTTTGCGATTACTTAGCTCGACCCGAAGTGTGGAGCGAATTAATGACATTTTACGTTTAATTAGGTTAAGCTACTTAACATCTGCTTGATCATGTTTGCAACTTAATATCTGCTTGATCATGTTTGCAAAATGTAAAATATACGAATCCGGTTTGGTTTATAAACGAACTCGTTGAGGTAGGGAACGCTTAACAGAGAACAGGGAACGCTTAACATAAACTGTACCTAGCTGAGCAAAAATCAAATAGGGATCTTATATATAGAATGTTAGGATATAACACACTCTTGTAAATGCCTATGTCAAATCCATGACTGAGGTGTGACGATTTTGATGAGAAGCGATCGCCCGTATATGGCACGGCTGAGATTGGCACGGCTGAGATTGGCACCACTGAGGTTGGCATTGCTGAGGATGACACCGCTGAGGTTGGCATCGCTGAGGTTAGCATTGTAGAGGTTGGCACCGATGAGGTCGATATTGGCTAGGGAGACACCAAGGTTAACCATTTCTTGAAGTGCTGGGGTGCTTGCAATAAGGCGTCTGTCAGTACACTATGATTGCTACTAATCGTCTCATAAGCAACCTCGAATTCTCTTGAAGCAGCAATAAAACACCTATCTCTTCCTTTGCCCCTATCCCCCGGATCAGCTTCAGCAAAATTCAGCAACTCACCACTGTAACAGCAATCCAACCAGATAATCTGCTGTTTGATTGGACTTTCTTGCAGTAGTTCGCGCAGCCATTTCAAGCGAATTCCCCAGTTTCCCAAATCAGGGTTGACATCGCTGGTAGCGAGAAAGCCTTCCTGAATTCCTTTATTTTTACGCAATCCATGACCAGAAAAATACAGCAGCGCAGTATCTGGAATATTTTTGCCTTCTGGCTTAAACAGTTGAACGATCGCTTCTTCGAGTTGAGTTAATGTGACTTGGGTTTTCTGACCAACGCGAATTGTGTTATTCTGCTTATCCTTGACACCGGGTAGGCGCTTAACGTTAAATTCGCCGTAATCTTGTAAAAGAGTGGCGATAGCTTCGCTGCTGCCTTCGGCAGATCGCCTCCGCATCCTGTGCAGGTGCTGTCAAAGCAGTTAAACGCTCATAACTATAAGTATTAATTTCAACTACCAAAGCGTCTCGGCTCATAAAAGACAGCTTCACTCCAGATTGACAGAGTTATTGCTTAACAGATACAACATCCTAGCCAATATTTCGGTAGAAATACAGTAATATAATGATAATTTTTTAATTCCTTTGAGTCAGCAATTTCTACTATGACCAAACTCACACCCATCCAGCTAGATGACAACACGATTATCTACATTGAAGCCACAGACGACGTGAACGTTCCCTTAGTTATCGCTGAAGAACCCGCAGAGGAAGAGGAAGAAGCACTGACAGTGAGATTACCTGCTGCAAAATAATCATTTCGGTTTCGCCACCACCAATCTAGGCACTTCAATAGCAGCAATAATTGTTGTAAATGTAAGTAGCTTTCCAAAGCAGGCTCATCACTCCATAAATCGCCTGGTGGGAATACAATATCATCCCACTCTTGCTCTTGGGTATCTGGTGCAGCGGTTTGGTCTTTGGCAATAGACATAGGTGTCTCAGCAAAGGAAGATAAACATAGTGTAGCGCCTACCAAAATAAGCAATGAGCAAAAGCGATGAGCCTGATCGAAGCTAAGGGGTGTAAGGGGGGAAAGACAATTTTACTTCTTCCATTGTTGTCCACCCCTCTTCCCCTCTTTTCCCCTACACCCAGCCTACGGCTCGCTGCGCTAACATACCCTTATACCCTTACACCCTGCCCAGAGGGCATTGAAACTCTTACGAAATATTAAGGAACTTTGCATTTATGTCAAATCTGGAAACCGGAGCGCGAAATTAGCCAAAAGAGCGTGATACCATTCTCTCGGTGAATGTCAAGATTGGGAGAAAACCTTTGACACTACGGGTTGCTGTTGTTGGGTCTGGTCCTGCTGGTTCATCAGCCGCAGAAACGCTTGCCAAAGCTGGAATCGAAACCTACCTCTTTGAGCGCAAGCTAGACAATGCTAAGCCATGTGGAGGTGCAATTCCCCTGTGCATGGTGAGTGAATTTGACCTGCCGCCGAATATCATTGATCGTCAAGTGCGCAAGATGAAAATGATTTCACCCTCTAATCGTGAGGTTGATATCAATCTAGTAAATGAAGATGAATATATAGGAATGTGCCGCCGTGAGGTGCTGGATGGTTACCTGCGCGATCGCGCGGCAAAACTAGGGGCAAATCTCATTAATGCCACTGTTCATAAACTCGATTTTCCCACCAATAGTACAGACGCCTATACCATTCATTACCTAGATCATACAGAAGGTGGTGCTCTGGGTATTTCTAAAACTCTGAAAGTAGATGTGATTATTGGGGCAGATGGGGCGAATTCCCGCATTGCTAAGGAGATGGATGCTGGGGATTATAATTATGCGATCGCCTTCCAAGAGCGTATTCGTCTACCCAAAGACAAAATGGTCTACTATGAAGACCTCGCTGAAATGTATGTTGGGGACGATGTATCCCCTGACTTCTACGCTTGGGTGTTCCCCAAATACGACCACGTAGCAGTTGGTACTGGTACGATGCAGGTTAACAAAGCCCGCATCAAACAATTGCAAGCTGGCATCCGCGCCCGTGCTGCCCGTAAGCTGATTGGTGGTCAAATTATTAAAGTAGAAGCACACCCCATTCCGGAACATCCTCGTCCTCGTCGCGTTGTCGGAAGAATCGCTTTGATAGGTGATGCTGCTGGTTATGTGACCAAATCGTCTGGTGAAGGCATTTATTTTGCTGCTAAGTCCGGACGGATGTGTGCCGAAACTATCGTCGAAATGTCCAACGGTGGTAGCCGCATTCCTACAGAAGCAGATCTGAAGGTGTACTTGAAGCGCTGGGATAAGAAATACGGACTCACCTACAAGGTGTTGGATCTTCTGCAAACCGTATTTTATCGTTCTGACGCCACCCGTGAAGCTTTTGTAGAAATGTGTGATGATCGCGATGTCCAACGTCTCACTTTTGATAGCTATCTCTATAAGACAGTCGTCCCTGCTAATCCCATCACTCAGATGAAAATTACTGCCAAGACGATTGCTAGCTTACTTCGCGGTAACGCCCTTGCTCCTTAAAAGGAAAACGACAAATTTGTGACAAAGGCGACTGCGCCACTTTCACAATGAACAGTTATCTGTTATCAGCAAGTAGTTATCATGTCATCCTCTAAATGGATACAGGAAAACGCTAATCAGTGCTCAAAAATTAATTTCTGGATAAATAAAAAACTCTGGTTGAACTGATAACAGATGACTGTTCACTATTATGTGAATATGAGTTTTAATTTTCTTTTTTAAGAAGGTAATAAGCCTGAAGCGAAATGATTTATTATTAATACTAATTATTTTGTCAAACTCTTATCTTAAGCTGATTACAACGAATGTTCAAACAAAATTGCTTTGATAAGATTTTAAAATTGTATGAAAAAAATTCACACGAACTTTATTAATTTATTGGCAAAATTTCTACAAATTTATTAAGGTAGACTGGGTACTTAACTTGAGAAAGCTCCTGGATAGGAGTGAAAGCCTAGCTATGAAACTAAGTTCAGTTTTTGCTGCTGCTTTGTCTACTTTTGCTGTGACTTTGATCACAGCACTTGGTTTCTCCAATCAAGCTCAGGGTCTAACTATTTTAGGCAAATCGAGTGGTATCTGGGGAACACCTGATCCAGGGAGCAATACTGACCCGGTTTTTTCCGGCGTGGGAACGAACTCATTTACTTGGGGACGTTCTCGTCCAGATGATCTTGAAAACAACTATGGAACTGCTGCAAATGAGCTAACCTTTACTGGAAATCCTTTTTCCGCAGACGATTTTGGTTCGCTGTTTAAAGTGGGCGATTTAGAGTACTACAATGGCAAGGTTGAGGAAAGCACTAGCGTTGATTCCGTACCTTTAAATCTCACTCTATCATTCACTAATCCTGGTACTTTCAGGGAAGTTTTCAACTTCGGCTTTCAGCTTGTGAATACACCGAACTTAGGACTAAATCCTGAGGACGATGCAGATATTGTGTATATAAAGGACAACTTTAGCACTCGCAGTTTCAATTTTGAAGGAAACGAATATCAACTGAATTTAATTGGCTTTAGCCAAAACGGTGGAAATACACCTGTTAACAAATTTAGCGTTTTTGAAGATGATAGAACTACGGCAGGGATTTATGCCAGAATGACTCGGATAACACCAGCGAAACAAATTCCTGAGCCAGCAGGTATTGTTGGATTATCAGTGTTAGGCATCTACCTTGTGACCCATAAGAAATCTTTGGGTGTAAAAAAAGAATAGGCTGAGGTGAATTCATACGTAATTTGCCTGTTTATAGCCAGAGGTATGAAGCTCTGGCTATTTATTATCGGAAAGTGAGCAGTTCACTCTCGTGGAGTACCCACAGCAGCGCCTTGCGGTGAGTAAGCGTGCTGGGTGTCCGTTAGGGACTTACAAAGTAGCGTCTGTAGAGGAGATATCCGCAGAGTCAATCAATTTTGGATTTTGGATTTGCGATTTTGGATTAACCCCATAGTTAAAACTAGGGGCTTGTTAAATGGACGCCTTATGTCTTGCACTACGTGTCTCGACATAAATTTATTTTTTTTGTCGTCCATGGATGAATCCAGGGGCTTGAGACCATCTGATTTTGGATTCAAACAGATAAACCATAATCCAAAATCGCGCAACTAAGATCCTGTTAGAGCTTCGGTCAAACGAATTGGCTACACCACATACTATTGACACTCTCTCATTTTCCGTAGCGTAGAGTGTCAATTTTTTGAGTGAACAACTGAAGCGATAAGTCAATTGAGGCTAACAATCTATCTTGGGAGCGCAAGAATGAGTTTATCCTCTATCTACTGAAACCACGCCCCCTTTGGACTCGCTTCCAAACCGATATCTAAGGACACCTTTGGGCAAGTCAATCTATCAGATTTGTGCAGAATCAGTATCTCGCTTATTTGGCTATTGTTACTGAACTCCTGATGTTGCAGAAGCACCTTCAGTTGACTGAGGTAAACTGGGCAACTCCAAGCAGTAACCTGCACCATACACCGTTTTGATATAACGGGGATGGCGGGGATCAGGTTCTAGTTTGGTTCTCAGGTGGCGGATGTGTACGCGAATGGTTTCTATATCATCATCTGGATCATAACCCCAAACTTCCCTGAGAATTTCACTTGGAGAAACTGTCTGACCGTGGCGTTGCAGCAAGCAGTGCAGAAGTTCAAACTCCAAATGAGTCAGTTTTACGGTCTGAGTGAACCATATCGCCTCAAAGCGTTCTGGAACCAAGGTTAGCGGTCCATAGTTCAAAATCTCACTGTGCTTTGCAGCTTGAGGAATTCGATCCGTACGTCGCAAGAGTGCTCGCACCCGTGCCAACATTTCTTCAACCTCAAAGGGTTTAGTGAGATAATCATCTGCACCAGCGTTGAAGCCTTCGACTTTATCCTGAGTTTGGCTCAAAGCCGTTAACATCAACACGGGAATCTCGGCAGTACGCTCATCCCTCCGCAGGCGTTGGCAAACAGTAAATCCATTTACCCTAGGCAGCATCAAGTCGAGCATAATCAAATCTGGCTGTAGCTGGAGAGCAAGCGCCTGACCTTTGATGCCATCTTCAGCTTGGCTGACATCATAACCAGCCATTTCTAAGTTGACGGCAACGAGTTCTGAAATTGCGGCATCATCGTCTATGACAAGAATCCTCGGCATTATTAAAAACTTATTACTACTTATTAAGGATAATTAAGAACCTTTGGTAGATACAAAGATTGCTGTATTGATTATAAAAAATATTTTAAATCTAATATAAACATTAAAATTAAATGATTGTGGTGCTAAACCCAAACTATACTAAAAAACTGTCCTAATGTGTTACTGCTCTTACAGTCCACCGTGGTTTTTGCAAGACGGTACCGTCCAGACTGTCTACACCGCTTTGTGGGCTAGTCGTGATTGGGAACGTACAACACAAAATCCAGAGCCGGTTTATGAAGAAAAAATATTTGTGGGTGCCAAAGGGGTTCCTATCTTTGGCTTGGTAGCCATCCCTGACAATGCTCATGGCACTATTGTCGGCACTTACGGCATTACAGGCGATTTGGACAACCAATGGTACCTCAGACTATTGGGACGTAAAGCATATGCTCAAGGGTATGCTGTAGTACTGTTTGATTGGCGTGCTCATGGTAAGACAGCTCTGTTGTCGCCAACGTTGACAAGTGACGGGTTGTACGAGGGAGAAGATTTTGTTCGCATCGCAGCAACTGCCAAAGCAATGGGATGCCCAGGAAAATTTTGGTTTATGGGGTATTCTCTGGGTGGACAATTGGCGTTATGGGCAGTTAAGGCTGCGATGGAACTCGTCAAAGAGGATGCGGATTTAGAGCTAGAAGATAGCGATATTGGAGGTGCTGCTGTTATCTGCCCGAGTTTGGATTCAAGGCGATCGCTTTCTTTTCTCGTCAAACATCCTGTGGGAAAATATTTAGAAAGGGCGATCGCACGCCAGTTGAATAAACTCGCATGGCAAATTCATGATGCTCATCCTGGAACTGTTGACCCGGAAGCGATTGAAAGAGCTAACAGTATTTGGGGTTTTGACGACGAACTGGTGATTGGGCGGTTGGGTTTTCCCACAGTGGAAGCTTACTACGACGCAAGCAGCGCTTTACCATTGCTGCCCAATCTCTCCAAACCGACTTTAATAATCTACGCTGAAGACGACCCGTTTTTTGAACCAGCAATCATACCTGAGTTGCAAGCCGCTTGTGTTAGTAACTCAAAGATAGATTTGTTGCTGACTCGTCATGGCGGTCATGTTAGCCATATCAGTAGTAAAAAGTGTCAGCGCCAAGCACAAGACTCCGATCCGTGGTGGGCGTGGAATAGAATTTTAGAGTGGATAAATCAGCACACAAAGAGTGTCAATCAGCCGATTTGAGAATAAAGTGTATCAAAGTATCAATCAGGCGTTAAGCGTAGCTTTGCCATAGGCGATCGCTCTTGATTGGCATAATTTCCTTTGCGTGCATCATCTCCTGAGTCATCACAAAATGAACCAATGACCCAACGAGAATTCGTGCCGTTGCCTCAGGATCAGGTATGTTGAGTTTAGGATGAGAAGCCAGGTAGTGACTAATAGTTTCAATCGTCGGCTTTTCCAAAGAAATTATACAAAGCTGGGCTAACTCCGGAAAACAATTAGACTCCCCAATCACCACTCGCTTGAACGCATGAAACTCTTCATCTTTGAGCATCTGATTCAAAGCTTTGGTTACCAATTGGCGTAGTACTATTTTCGGATCTCCTTCAACGCCACTTCCAAGCTCTCCTTTTCAATTATTCATCTACAACATTTGCCGAAAATGTTAATTTGCCCAAAATCTTACCAAAGGTATATGGTCTGATATACCCTCTCTAATATATAGTTTCCATCTAGGGTGTATCCAAAACAAGTCGTTTCCAATGAGTGACAACCTGAAAAACCAGGATCACCGATATTGCAGCGCCCTAATAATATGTCGTCAGTAAGCAACCCCTGGATTGAATCCAGGGGCTTCAGCAAATGCTGAAGCCCTAGCTTACCAGACTCAGTACTTCGTGTACTACGTTATTGGCAAGTGCTGAAGTTCCTACCCTGGAATGCGTAGCTAGTTCCAGGCTCTAGAACCAGAAGATTAAACAGGTGTATGGGTTAAGCCAGTGTCTTTTGGATATGCCGACTAATAACATTGTCGAAGCTAACTTAACCCCGAAAGGGAGGCTCTACGGAGCAAACCGTTATGCGTACAGGGTGAAAGATGTCAGTTCGTAATTGCCCGAACGAAAGTAGATTGCCCTAAAGGGTTCGCCAGTCGCCTACAGAGGGAAACCCTCTTGCAGCGCTGGCTCACAAAACTACACGGCTTTGAGTAACCCCAAGGCGGTAATGGTATTTACAGATATTTAAACGGCTAAAAATAACGCCGCGTCGTGTTTCCTCTTTGGTCTAAAGAAACAAAGTTTCCACACTTGCGCGAGGTCAGCATGAAAACTCCTATATATGTCAATGAAAACCCTATAAATAAGACTGAAGTGATCGGTTTAGTTTAGATATCATATTAGACTAAACGGTTTAGTTTGACAGGCAATGGAACCATAACTATGCTTGAACACTCGAACCTAGAGGGTTCATCTGAGCTAAAACCTACATTTCGTCTACCTTTTCTTTTAGTTATACTTGCAACTATAACATCAGGTGGTATCAGTGTTTATACAGTACAAAAATTTCAGAATGAGGCGAAAGCAGCAAAACAGCAAGCAGTACCTGTAGTACAAGTAACAACAGTAACAGCCCTAGGACGATTAGAGCCAAACGGAGAAATCATAAAACTTTCTGCACCAGCATCAGCAGAAGGAAGTCGGGTTGAACAGTTGCTTGTGCGCGAAGGAACTAAGGTGAAGCAAGGGCAGCTGGTTGCGATTTTGGATAGTCGTGATCGCCTGAGTGCAGCACTAGCAGAAGCACAAGAGCAAGTACGAGTCGCCCAAGCAAATCTTGCCCAAACCAAAGCGGGTGCCAAAAAGGGTGAAATAGACGCGCAAAAAGCAGCTATTGCTCGCCTGGAAGCAGAACAAGGCACAGAAGTTCTAGCACAACAAGCAACTATTGCCCGCTTAGAGGCAGAAAAGAACACGCAAATCGAGGCACAAAAAGCAACCATTGCTGAACTGCAGGCACAGCTAAACAATGCCCTGGCAGAATACCGACGCTATCAAACACTTTATCAACAAGGGGCGATTTCTACCTCGTTCCAGGATACCAAGCGCTTGACTCTGACTACAGCGCAGCAAAAAATAATAGAAGCACAAGCAAACCTCAAACGCTTCGATTCATCCGGAGAACAACAACTGGCAGAAGCACGAGCAAACCTCAAACGGATTCAAACATCTCGCGATCAAGAACTCAACGAAGGTAGAGCAACCTTAGCTAAAATTGCAGAAGTCCGCTCTGTGGATGTTGCAGCAGCACAGGCACAAATAAATCAAGCTATAGCAGGTGTCAAAAAAGCAGAGGCAAATTTAAGACAGGCTTTTGTGCGATCGCCCCAAGAAGGAGAAGTCTTCAAAATTCATAGCCGTCCTGGAGAGTTAGTCTCTAATGACGGTATTGTCGAGATGGGGCAAAACGCTCAGATGTACGCAGTTGCAGAAGTTTACCAAAGTGACATCAATAAAGTACGTTTGGGGCAACCAGTACGGCTACTCAGTGATTCTGTAGCGGGTGAATTGTCAGGGATTGTAGATCGGATTGATTCGCAAGTTCTACGGCAAAATGTGATCAACAGTGATCCCACAAGCAATATTGACTCCAGAATCGTGGAAGTGCACGTAAGACTTGATCAGCCATCTACCGAGAAAGCAGCTAAATTCTCGAATTTGCAAGTCAAGGCGGTGATTTCACTGTGATTGGACTGATAACCCAGCAAATTCAGCAACTAAGGGGGCGAACGCCACTAGGATGGCTGCAACTGAGTCACGAAAAAGGGCGCTTTTTAGTAGCATTAGCAGGGATTGCCTTCGCTGATGTTCTCATGTTCATGCAACTGGGGTTTCAAAGTGCATTGTTTAACAGTAACACCAGACTGCATACTGCGATGCGTGCAGACATTTTTTTAGTCAGTCCCCAAGGACGTAACCTGGCATATTTGACGACATTTCCTCGACGGCGATTATTCCAGGCGATGGATATACCAGGAGTAAAGTCAGCGGAGGGAATGTATCTTGGCTTTCTTGATTGGAAGAATCCGGAAACGCTTAAGAAAACTGGAGTTCTTGTAATAGGAATTAATCCTAATAAGCCAGCCTTTGATTTACCGGATGTTAACCGTCAATTAAATGTTCTCAAGCTACCGGATACAGTTTTATTTGACCGTGGTTCTCAAGGAGATTACGCCAAGATAATAGCCCAAATCGAGCAAGGGAAATCTGTTACCACCGAAATAGAACGGCGGACACTCAATGTTAGTGGCTTATTTAAAGTCGGGGCTTCCTTTATTGCTGATGGTAGTTTGATAACCAGCGACCAAAACTTTTTGCGACTCTTTCCCAGACAACAAGCAAACAGCGTGAATCTAGGTTTGATTCAGCTACAACCAGGTTATGACCCACAGAAAGTATCAAATACCTTGAAATCTTATCTGGGGAGTAGTCAGGATGTCAAAGTCCTGACAAAAGAGGAATTTGTTCAATTTGAGAAAGACTACTGGCAAAAAAGTACTCCCATCGGCTTTATCTTTAGCTTGGGTGCAGCAATGGGCTTCACGGTAGGGGTGATTATTGTATATCAAGTCCTTTCTACCGATGTGAATGCACATATGAAAGAATACGCCACTTTCAAAGCAATGGGGTATCGCAACGCTTACTTGCTAGGAGTGGTGTTTGAAGAAGCAATCATTATGGCAGTATTAGGTTTTCTACCTGGCATCAGTGTATCCCTGGGACTATATGCTCTTACTCGCAACGCTACCAACTTACCAGTGTTGATGACAATAGCACGAGCCATTCAAGTACAGATGCTGACGATAATTATGTGTATGATATCTGGGGCGATCGCCACTCGTAAAGTCCAATCTGCTGATCCAGCTGACATGTTCTAAATTCATGTTGTACAGAACTAGAGGACTCAAAGACGCACCGGACGCGGAGAATAACTAATAACTAATGACTAATATAGGACTCCTATTTGATTTTTGAAAAAAGCTCAGTATGCCTATTCCCTGTTCCCTGTTCCCTGTTCCCTTTTAATAATGACTAATGATTAATGACCAATGACCAATGACTAATGACTAATGACTATGACGAATGAAGCTGTTATCTCTATTCAAAATCTCAACCACTACTTTGGTAAAGGTCAACTCCGCAAACAAGTGCTATATGATATCAACTTAGAGATTAACGCTGGTGAAATTATCATTATGACAGGTCCGTCTGGTTCTGGGAAAACCACACTTCTGACCTTAGTAGGTGGGCTGCGTTCTGCCCAAGAAGGTCGTTTACGGGTGTTAGGACGAGAACTTTGTGGTGCGAATGCAGAACAACTCACACTAGCACGACGCAATAACGGCTATATTTTTCAAGCACACAACCTGCACGGTAGCTTAAGCGCACTGCAAAACGTCAGGATGGGCTTGGAACTTCACAAGAGTATAACTCCAGCAGAAATGAAAAGACGCTCAGCCGAGATGCTAGAGTTGGTAGGATTAGGGGAGCGTGTTAATTACTACCCGGATGATTTGTCAGGAGGACAAAAACAACGGGTTGCGATCGCCCGTGCCCTGGTGAGTCGCCCCAAAATGGTTCTCGCGGATGAACCCACCGCCGCCCTTGATAGTAAGTCGGGTCGAGATGTGGTGAACCTAATGCATAATTTAGCGAAAGAGCAAGCTTGTACGATTTTGTTAGTGACTCATGATAATCGTATTTTGGACATAGCTGATCGCATTGTCTACATGGAAGATGGTAAGTTAGCGAAAGCTCCTGCTACCGTTGGATAGCAAGATATATTAATGGTCATTACCGCCCATCACCAATCAACACAAAAGGTGACCAGAAGAAAGGATGGCTCTTAATCTGGCTCAATTTCGCCTGACGCAATGCCTCATCTTTGCTCATCCCCTTCTTAAGATTCTGGTAAAACTGCACCATAATTGCTTCAGTGGTTTTGTCATCCGCACTCCAGAGACTGGCAATTACGGCTTTTGCTCCGGCGCGTTCAAATAAGTAAGCAAGTCCAGCAATTTCTTCACCATTAGAGTTGGTTTGTAAAGCGGTTTGACAGGCACTCAAAGCAATTAAATCTACATTTTGCAGTCCCAACAAAGCAGCATCTCTAATGTTGAACCTTTGGTCAGCAAATAGCAAAGTGTTCTCTTCTAGTCCCAATTTAGGACAGCCACCTTTTTGGAAACACCCATGCGTTGCTAAGTGAAGCAGAGAAAAGCGAGGAGATTGGATCTTGAAAGTGTTGAGCGTGGCTTTACTGTTCACAAACGCTTCACTGCCTGGGAAAATTTGAGTAATACTTTTGACCTCTGCTTCTGCTCCGTCTAGCGCCAAGGGTTTGTTTGGAACAGGGTTGCCAAACGCCAGCACCTTTTTTGCAGATGCAGCGGTTTGTGTTCCTTTAGCTTGAAGGGAACGAGTAGACAGGCGAGTTAAGTAGCTAACGGGATACTTTTGAATGAGGTATTGGTCAGTTTTACTATCGTAGAGTGCTTCAAAGGGAATGTAGCGGAGCTTGCCTGTGGCGATAATGCTGAGTTTTTTGGGATTAGTTGCTTGAATTTCAGTTTCAACTGGACGAATCAGCAACTCATAGAGTTTTTCTAAATTGTCGAGGAATGTATCATCATTACGGTGTGTTAGTTGATTATAAGTTTGTGTCAATAGGGTATCAAATTTAGCGGGGTCAACAGGTACTTTAATTACTTTCGGTTTGTCTCTAGTTAAAACAAACAAAGCGATTGTATCTGGGGCATTTCCACTGTTGCTGAGTGGGACAGGCTGAATGACTGTTGTACCTTCGGGGATAATGGCTTTTAGTTGAGCAATGTCGGTGGGTTTGGTTTCAAACAAATCCGCCACTTCCGTAAAGCGACTTCTCATGTCTTCGGCTTGCTGATTAAGCTTTTCCTGTAATTTATTCACCTGTTGAGATAGTTCTGGTGTAAATTTTTGTTGCAATTCCTTTCGCAGACTTTCCAGTTGAATGTTGCTTTGATTCCACTGCTCAACAGCTAGCTGTGCTTGTGGATTGGCAACTTTGACCTTAACAAGGCGAGAATAATCAGCAAGGTCAGCAGTGGTAACAAGGTTTGCCCATTCAAAAGCCCTTTCCTGTTGGTTTTGATTGATAAGTAAGTTAATTAGGGCAATTACTGTGCTTTGTTCGCTTTCTAAAAACGTTTTGCGATTTTTTTGCTCCACACCACTACGCAATTGTAAGTAAATGCTAGCAGATTGCTCCAATTTTTTGATGGCTTCAGTCGGTTGCTTAGTATCTTGGTAGACAAGACCGATGTTATAGAGGGCTCTAGCTTCCCCTCTTCTATCGCTAACGGTACGGAATAGGGCAAGCGCTTGATTGCAGTAAGGGAGTACTTGCTGTTTTTTTCCTAAATCAAAGTAAACTTTCCCGATGTTGTTGAGGGTTGAAGCTTCCCCACGTCTATCGCTAACGGTACGGAATAGGGGAAGCGCTTGATTGAAGTAAGGGAGTGCTTGCTGTTTTTCTCCTAAGTCGGAGTAAAGTTGCCCAATATTATTCAGGGTAATAGCTTGACCACCTTCGTCGCCCACCTTAACTCTTAACAGAAGTGCTTGCTGGAAATTTTCGAGTGCTTTGTGCTTATTTCCTAAGTCGGAGTAAAGTTGCCCAATATTATTCAGGATAATAGCTCGACTACGTTTGTCTCCCACTGCAAGGGGAAGCGCTTGGTTGAAATTTTCGAGTGCTTCATCTTTTTTTCCTAAATCAGAGTAAAGTTGCCCAATATTATTCAGAGTAATAGCCTCACCACTATTGTCGCGGACGGCACGTTTAAGGCGAAGTGCTTGCTCGTAGAATTCGATTGCTTTCTGTGTCTGTCCTAATGCGGAGTAAACTAGTCCAATATTACTCAGGGTAGTAGCTTCACCATACTTCTCGTCCAGCGCCTGAAAAAGGGGAAGCGCTTGGTTGAAATTTTTGAGTGCTTCCTCTTTTTTTCCTAAATTAGAGTAAAGTAGCCCGATATTATTGAGGGTAGTCGCTTCACCCATTTTTCCTTCTTTGCTGCCCACAGCACGGAATAAGAGAAGTGCTTGATTGGAAAAATACAGTGCTTTTTGTTTTTCTCCTAAATCCGAGTAAACTCTGCCAATACTAGCGAGAGTCAACGCTTGTTGAAATTTGTTGTCTACTTGATGCCACAGCTTAAGTGCTTCTTGCCATTTAACAATTGCCTGTTTTAGTGATTCTCCTGTACCTTGCTTGAAAAGTACAAGTCCTTCATCATAAAGCTTTTTCGCAACAGCACGGGTTGCATCTTGCTCTGTGGTTGCTGTCAGTTGCCCACTTTGTAGTCGATAACTTCCAGGAAAAGCACGGGCAGCGGTGCCCATCTCTGAGAGCAATAGAATACTAATACCTAGAGTTATGTAGCAGTGCCTCACTATTGGGAAAAGCCACTTTTTCTGTTTATTTCCCTTTTGCTTTGTCATAACCGCACCTTTAGTCTGGAAATCCTATTGGTTACTTTTAGAACCTTGTAGCTTGTAGGTAGATTGCACCTACACCATCAAAGCTAGCGGTCACTAGGCGTTACTTTTATCGTCATCTTTCCAGCGGGTTCAAACTGAATCTCATCTGCTACATATAAACTCTTGACAGCGACTGACTGAATTGGACGCATTTGTCTGTGATTCATCACTGTTGCCAGATCTACACTTGCTTGTCCCAGTTTAGAATCCAGTAACTGAAACGCATTGAGTGGAATACCCGACCAAGTGCTTTGCTTTGCTTGTGCGTTATCCTCTCCCCGGATGACCTGCTGACCATCGCTGTCATGAACCAGAGCATCTCGTCTGAAGGTTACTCGTTGAATCTGGGCAATCTGGAGTGTGCGAGAATCACTATTGCCGGAAATCTGAATTGTTTGCCCTTTTGAGTCAAATGCTGTTACCTTTCCCGTCATGGAACTCCGATTCTTTAACACCACATTCGCAGTAGTGGGTAGCGCCAAAGGAATCGGCTTGTTATTAGTCGCCTTTTGAGTTTGAGCTATTTCAACAGTGCCACTCACCGCTTTGACATTTTCTACTGTTCCAGCTAAAGCGACCACTAACGCCAAACTCAGTGTCTTAAAAAAAACTTTCATATCTCCAAGTAAGACTAACGAGATGGGGATTAATACGCAAGAAGTGAAGTCAGTCTGAATAAACTATCACTATGAGTATAAAATCACAAAAAATACTCTATGCTCCGGAAATTTTCTGAGATTTGTTGAAAAGTATGTCTGAAATCACTTGGCAAAGTTTGCTAAAGTCAGTAATTTTGGGGGTATTTGCTGAATTTTTATATTTAATGAATAAATACTACTAGACTACCAAAGGTAAGTATTTGCACCCGCTCGTTGTTTCTCGTATGCTAGTGAGGAATAGCCATTTTTGGGTAAGCCTTGCCATCGCCATGTACTGAGATGATACTGAAATTGTGTGTAACAATAAAGAGATACACTCCCTCTTTTTTACAACACTGGCTGTAAACGAGATACTAGTTTGAAGCACTCCTTTAGTAGCTTTTGTCGCTCATCATGTCCCCAAGCTCTCAAAATTCTTCCAGCACCAATCTTCTTGGAAGCTTCGCTGGTCTTGTCGGCGTTTTTAGTATTTTTCTTTACTTCCTTGGCTGGATATATCGTTGGGCTTACTTTGGATTCTTTCAAATAGAAGTTACTTCCTTAAGCTTACCCCTAGAATCTTTTTTGCTAGTACCACTTCAAGCTATTCTGGGAAACTTTTGGATATTTTTTCGGGCAATATTTGTTTTAATTGTGACGCTTTTATTAATGAAAGCTACTCTCTGGTTGATTAGCTCTCCAAAGGCAAGCACCGCACCCAGTACCTCAAAATCACCCATCAGCAGATTTACGCAAAAATTGCACAGTTTTTGGTTGTTTAAGCCGTTGCGTTCCTTTGCTCAACTTTTCCCCTTGCCCTTACGTCATGAAATCGTTGTTGTTCTTTGGATTTTAGCTGCCTTGTTTTGGTTAGGACGCTGGCAAGGTAATGCTGATGCTTATCGGGATGCAGTTAACGCAACCTCTACAAGACCTCTCGTTACTTTAGTCAGCCCTAGCGATAAGTTAGCGTTGGGACGCAATTTGGATGACCTGTTGACCAATCCCCCCCTCAAGGGTTCCCGCATTATTGGGGATGTAAAGCAGTTCAGACAGATTTTTGGACGGGAAACAAATGATACAACAAATCCAAAGCAACTTATTGTTTGGCGATTACTAATTGAGAACAACAACTGGGTTTACCTCTTCCCAGCAATGCCCTCTGGAGCGAAATCCAATCAGCGTCCTCCAGTATTGGCAGTTAATACAGGTGATGGTCGAGTACAGTTGCTGATTCTCAGTCGTCCCAAAACGTTTCTGTAGAGCTAGTGGTAACTAATTTTTTGTTTTCTCATCAATCCAACCGATCCATCAATAACTCAGACCAAAACAAACTGCATTAAAATCTTGGCCCCTCTTCAATCATGGAGCGAATTGACGTTTTATCCAACGCCACTTCTCGCCGCAGTTGTTCCATAAGAGCGATCGCTTCCTTAATCGATTTTTTCGTCGTCGGCTTTCCCCAAGCGTTATATTGCGGTTCCGGTTTCTCTAATGCTGCAACTTCCGCATTGGGTAACGGCTGTACAACTACCACCACCTCAACAAAACTCTCTTTAAAATCAGTGGGCGTCTGGATTTGCAATATACCATCAGCCCCAATATGCGTTCGTAATTTCATCGTTTCCATATCAGCCCACCTGACTCATCCTCAACATTGCTCCGCCGTGTTTTAATACTAAGTTAGGAAACGACGCTATGCAAAATCTATCCACAATCGCTGCTTGCGGCACTGGGCGATCGCGCGATAGCTTCACTGCTGCGCTCCGCGCAGATCGCGTTAGTTTTAGTCAAAATTGAGAAAGCAGGACAGCAGTTAACGGAGACAAAAACATGAGCGTAACTATTCCCTTACATGCCATAGAACTCGCTCCCGGTAGCCAGATTGCCATTCATAACTTGTCCTGGCAAGACTTTGAGCGACTTCTCGAAGACTTGGGAGAAAAACGCAACACCCGCATTGCTTACTACCGAGGAACCCTAGAAATAATGTCCCCGTTAGCATTACATGAGCGTCCCCACCGCATCATTGCTTACATTATCACCACAATTTTGGAGGAACAAGGACGCAACTGGGAAGACTTCGGCTCGACAACTTTTAAACGTCCAGACATTGCTGGGGTTGAACCAGATACCTGCTTTTATATTCAAAATGCCAGCGAGGTCAAAGGATGTACCCAAATGGATTTAACCGTATATCCTCCCTGTGACCTTGCGGTTGAATCTGATGTTACCTCAAAAACAACCCTCAACGCCTATATATCTCTGAGGGTTCCGGAAGTGTGGATTTACAGCAACCATCAACTAACCGTTTATATTCTCCAAGCTGACGGCTACATAGAATCTCTCCTCAGTCCCACCTTTCCTAATTTACCCGTAACTGAACTTATTCCCCGACTGGTGCAAAAAGCAATTGATGACGGAACTAGTCAAATGCTGCGAGAACTGAGAGCTTTGCTACGCGAATAAAAGCTTTTTGAATGCGTGAATGTTAGCGCAGCGTGCCGCAGGCAGCGAATTCAAAGGCAGCGGTACTAGACAGATACTGTCGTCCCAAAGTTCTTTTTGGCATCTTGGCGTGAGATAATCGTCCTGTTTTCATTTCATGCGGCGATATAAAACGCACGACTTCCACCAGCTAATGAAAAGATTCAATAAACTTTGGTTTTATAAAGCATTCAGGATGACCGTGATTGTACTGCTAGTGCTGGGGCTATCGCTAGCGGGGCTTGTCACCTATGCTGTCAGGCAATCGTTTCCAGTAGAAACTGGCACGGTTCAAATACCTGGGTTGAAAGCTGAGGTGAAAGTCGAGCGCAATGACTGGGGAATTCCGCACATTTACGCTGCCAACTCCCATGATTTATTTATGGCGCAAGGTTATGTCCACGCGCAAGACCGTTTCTGGCAAATGGACTTTTGGCGACACATTGGCTCTGGGCGACTTTCAGAAATGTTTGGTTCTTCGCAGCTCGATACAGATAAATATCTGCGGACAATGGGTTGGGCAAGGGTGGCGCAGCAAGAAGTGAATCAACTAGATACGGATATGAAGGCAAACCTGGAAGCTTACGCTGATGGTGTGAATGCTTATTTACAGGATCACCAAGGTGTTGCACTGAGTTTGGAATATGGCGTGCTGCAATTCCTCAATCCTGGCTACAAACCAGAACCTTGGCAACCGCTTCATTCCCTCACATGGGGCAAGGTGATGGCTTATGATCTCGGCACGAATCTTGATAGTGAAATTGAACGTAGTATCTTGCTCAAAACCCTGACTCCTGCTCAGGTAGAAGAACTATTTCCACCTTACCCTGAAAACCTACCAGTGATTTTGCCTGAGTTTCAAGTGGGTAAAGCAGTGAGTACAGCAGATGTTTTCTCCCCTGTGAGTGGTGTAAATACTATCATCTCTGCCTTAGAGTCAATAACCAAACCGATGACTGCTTTAGAACAATTGCTAGGTTCTACTACTGGAGTCGGTATTGGTTCCAATAGCTGGGTAATATCAGGTCAGCGTACGACGACTGGTAAACCCATCTTGGCGAATGATCCTCACTTGGCTGTACAAATGCCTTCTATCTGGTATGAGGTTGGTCTGCATTGTACACCAAAAGGTGCGGATTGTCCATACAATGTGAGTGGCTTTTCGTTTGCTGGAATGCTGGGTGTGATTGTCGGTCATAGCGATCGCATTGCCTGGGGTGTCACCAATGTCCTATCAGATGTGATGGATTTATACATCGAGAAAATCAACCCAGAAAACCCCAATCAATATGAGGTTAACGGCAAATGGGTGGATATGCAACTGGTGAAACAGACGATTCAAGTTGCGGGGAGTCAGCCGATTGTCCAAACAATACGCTACACCAGACATGGCCCGATACTCTCCGATATTTCTCCTAAGCTGAAGCAGTTCAAACCAAACGAGCGGGTAGAACTACCGCAAAACTATGCCGTTGCTCTCCGGTGGACGGCTCTAGAACCCTGCCGACTCGTTCACGCTATTCCCCAAATAAATCGCGCTCAAAACTGGCAAGAGTTCCGCGCTGCTGCGAAAAACTTTGACGTACCTGCCCAAAACTTGGTCTATGGTGATGTTGAGGGTAATATCGGCTACCAGATGCCCGGTAAAATCCCTGTGCGGACAAAGGGGAATGGGCGCTATCCCGTTCCTGGTTGGACGGATGAATATGAGTGGCGTGGCTATATTGATTTTGAGCAATTGCCAAGAAGTTTGAATCCATCTCAGGGTTATATTGCTACCGCCAACAATTTGGTAGCTAAGAATTATCCTTACCTAATTACCACCGACTGGGTTTATGGCTACCGTGCACAGCGTATTGTCGAGATGATTTCACAAGCTACTAAGCCAATTTCTCTAAGTGATGTGCAGGGGATACAAGGTGATAATCGAAACTTGAACGCACAGACGCTAGTCCCATTGTTGCAATCTCTTTCTTTGGATACCCCGCGCTTGCAAGCAGTTCAGAAACTACTACTTGATTGGGACTTGCAGTTAGGAATGAAATCGTCAGCGGCGGCGCTGTTTGAGGTGTTTTGGAAGCATTTGCTTGCAGATACGTTTCATGATGAGTTGCCAAAAGAGTACTTTCCGGATGGAGGCGATCGCTGGTACGCTGTAGTAAATAATCTGGTCAAACAACCTAATAGCTCCTGGTGGGACAACCACAACACTCCAACCGTGGAAAATCGCGACCAAATCCTACGTCAAGCTTTCACCAAAGCTGTGAATGAACTCGAACACCTTCAAGGCAAAAACCCGAAAAGCTGGAACTGGGGCAAACTGCATACCATCACCTTTCGCAATGCTACCTTGGGTAAATCTGGGGTTGCTCCTATAGAAGCTTTATTTAACCGTGGCTCCTTTTCCACTGCGGGTAATGGGGAAACCATTAATGCGAACCGTTGGAAAGCAAACAAATCCTTCGAGGTGACAGATATTCCTTCTCTACGAATGATTGTCGATTTGGGAAATTTGGACAATTCAGTTGCGATTCACACTCCCGGACAATCAGGTCATGCTTTTCACACTCATTACACTGATATGATTGACCCTTGGCGCAAGATTGAATATCACCCAATGTGGCAACACAAGAAGATAACAAGGAACTCTGCTGCAACATTGAAGCTCATTCCTATTCACGTGAATTAACAAAAATCCTCACCCAAGTCATCCGTCGATGAAGGGAAAATTGAAGAAACTGAAGGTGAATTTTGTGAGAATTACGAGTTACAAAATTTCATAGAAGATATTCCGTACGGTGTTCTGCTGGCGTTTCTTGCGGCTGAATGCACTGCGAATTTAATTCGCTGCGTAAGTCTTTCTGAGAATGAAGAAAGTCGAATTTTGTATGAGCAGATCCTAAATCAAGTCAGTAAATGATGGTAACTATCCGCTGTTGGTTTCAGCATCAGAAATAAACCCCGTTTCTTTGAGCAGTTGTTGTAGTTTTGCGTGATCAAATTTCGTATCTTTCTTGTTATTTCCCCACATATCAGAAAAAAAGTCTTGCATCAGCGTAATAATGCTGCGGTATTTGATGATGCTAGCAACAAAAAACTCATCTAACTTCATAATCCCGTCAGCATGGATCTGTTCGATGTTGTCGAGTAATATGGATCCCACTTCATAAGGTTGTAAACCTTCTTTTATGCCATATTTTTCCATTATCCTGCGTTTATCGTTCTCTGAACATGAATAATAAAACGGTCGAATGACGTGTCCAAGATTCCGCAGGACTTCGCCATAGTCATAAAATGTGTGCTGCTTAAAGAAAGACTCTTCATCTTTCGTCAACGCAAAACTCTTATCAAGTACCAAACCAAAATCGGTCAAATATATCTGCTCGCCGTCGGTGAGGACGTTGCGAAAATGTGCGTCGAAATGGATGATTCCCTTCTTCCTCAAAAAGTCAATCGTCGTGCGTAACTCATCCAGAGGTTTCTGAAGTTTGTTGGGGTTTTCCTGCAGCCATGTTTCCAGAACATGCGGTATGTATTCAAGGAACAGAATCAACTCATAGTTGGCGTTAGCTCTATCTACCACATAATTCCCAGCATTCTCACTATTTCCCCAGTACTCCACATAATCTTTTAGACGTTCCATATCCACATCCGTCCGCCACCCAGAGAATGGAATAATCCGATAATGGTACATTAGTGGGAAGGTGACAATTGCTTCTTCCAACACCCAGTTGGTGGTTTTGATGTGCGTCACAAGTTCACGGAAGATCCCAAAACTAGTGGAACGTAAGTTGTAATTACAATAAGTTGGCAGATTATAGAGGTTTCTGGTGGAGAACAGGTTGTCATGTTCGATATTCGTTACTGGAACACGTTTCACAAAGACCTTGGATTCCCCAAGGACGATGGTGTGATTTGTTCCCCAGCCCGTGCCCGACTCATTCGACTCACTATTCTCAAACAGAGAACGCAATTGTCCATTATCCAACTGAGCAATTTGTGAACTGAGCTTGAAGTACTTTTTCCTTCTAAGTTCTATATGATTCTTAGCCATTTCCCCCCGTCCAAGAACAGTATGAGAAACACTATGAATAAAATACGAGCAGTTTCACACTTTCAGGTGAAAAAAGCTAAAATCAACGTTTTTCCAATGTCACAGACGTGAAATAACCTCGCGACACAAGGAGCTTCACGTCTGTACAACTTCAAACCATTTCTGAAGGTGTTTCCATCACTGCCTGAGGCTGAGGTTGAAACATGAACAGAGAGTATACCACATCTCGGCGAATATTGGTCATCATATCCAAGAATAATTCGTACCCTTCGCTCTTGTACTCAATCAGCGGGTCTTTTTGACCATAACCCCGCAGTCCTACGGATTCCCGCAGAGCATCCATTTGTTGCAGGTGTTCCCGCCACAGGGTGTCAATCCGCTGTAAAATAAAGAATCGTTCGGCTTGCCGCATTAATCCTGGTCGAATTTGGTCAACTTCTGCTTCTTTGAGGTCATAGGCAATACGCACTTGTTCGTGCAAGAAAGCTTTGATTTCACTCATTGCCATATCTTCTAATTGAGCGGGTTGCAAGTCCGCTAGCAGATAGACAAATTCTTTGACTTTATCAACCAACTTGTCCAATTCCCATTCTTCTGAGGGTAAGTCTGGGTTGATGTAGAAATCCACGATGTCATCCATCGTTTTTTCAGCGTACTTGATGACCTGTTCTTTGAGGTCTTGCCCTTCTAGCACCCGACGGCGTTCGGCGTAGATGGCACGACGCTGGTTGTTCATCACCTCGTCATACTCAAACACCTGCTTACGGATATCGTAGTAGTAGGTTTCGACTTTTTTCTGAGCGCCTTCCAAACTGCGGGTGAGCATTCCAGATTCGATGGGCATATCCTCTTCTACTTGGAAAGCATCCATTAGGCGTGCGACGCGATCGCCACCAAAAATCCGCAACAGATTATCCTCCAAACTCAGGAAAAATCTTGTTGAACCGGGGTCGCCTTGGCGTCCTGCACGTCCCCGCAACTGGTTGTCGATCCGTCGCGACTCGTGACGTTCAGTTCCAATCACGTGCAACCCACCCAGTTCTACCACTTCATTGTGTTCACTGTTGGTGAACTCTTCGTATTGGTGCCTAATGCGGTTGTATGCTTCCCGCATTTTCTGAATCACTGGGTCATCCGTGGGAGCTTTTTCTGCTGCCACAGCGACTTTATCTTCTGCTTCCAGTTCCGGTAAGCTGCGATCGCCATACTCCCGTACAGCTGCTTCCACTGATTCTTTGAGGAGTTTCTCTATTTCTTTAGAAAGCGAAGTTGGAAAAACCTGTGGTGAAGCCTTCCAAGTTTTGACTTTCTTACCTGGCACAAAACCTTGACCTCCGCCGCTTGCTGAGGACGGTAAACCAACCGCTCTGTGAATGTTAAACATATCTTCATCTTCCGGCTTGACTATCCGGGGCATGAAGTATTCCCGCATCTTCAGACGCGCCATATACTCGGCATTACCACCTAAGATAATGTCAGTACCTCTTCCCGCCATGTTAGTCGCAATCGTCACTCCTCCTTTGCGTCCCGCTTGTGCGACAATTTCTGCTTCGCGTTCTACGTTCTCTGGTCTGGCGTTAAGCAGTTCGTGGGGAATTGCCATTTCTCTTAACAACTGGCTGAGATATTCCGATTTTTCGACGCTAGTTGTTCCCACCAGGACTGGTCTGCCGAGATTGTGCATTTCGGCACATTCTTTGGCGATCGCCCCCCACTTGCCTGCTTCGGTCTTAAAGACCATATCAGAAAGGTCTTGGCGTCTTCTCGGTCTGTTGGTGGGAATAATCGTGACTTCCAGTTTGTAAATTTTTTCAAACTCGGCTTCTTCTGTCTTCGCTGTTCCGGTCATACCACCGAGTTTTGGATAAAGCAAGAACAGGTTTTGGTAGGTAATTGTTGCCAGAGTTTGAGTTTCAGGTTGAATTTCTACCCGTTCTTTTGCTTCAATTGCCTGGTGCAGTCCATCACTCCAACGTCGTCCTGGTAAGACTCTACCAGTAAATTCGTCTACGATGACAACTTCTTCGTTGCGGACAATATAGTTGACGTCCAGCAGAAACAGTTCTTTTGCCTTAATCGCGTTGAAAACGAAGTGTGCCCAAGGATCTTCAGGGTCAAATAAATCTTTTACGCCTAAAAGTTCTTCTGCTTGAGCAAAACCTTCATCGGTGAGCAGAACGTTACGAGCTTTTTCATCCACTTCATAATGTTCTTCTTTCTGCAGCGCTATTGCGATTTCGGCTGCTTTTAAGTATTTTTCTGTAGGTCTTTCTACTTGCCCAGAAATAATTAGTGGAGTCCGCGCCTCATCAACTAAGATAGAATCTACCTCGTCAATCACACAGTAGTTAAATGAGCGCTGCACAACATCTTTGATATCTGTCGCCATGTTATCGCGCAGGTAATCAAACCCTATCTCGCTGTTAGTAACATAGGTTATATCACAGTCGTAGTTTTTCTTGCGCTCAGATGGCGTCATGCTCTGCTGAATCAGCCCTACGCTCAATCCCAAGAAGCGATGCAGCTGTCCCATCCATTCTGCGTCCCGACGAGCCAGGTAATCGTTTACAGTGATGACGTGTACACCTTTTCCACTCAGGGCATTCAAATAACTTGGCAAGGTAGCAACCAAAGTTTTGCCCTCACCAGTTTTCATTTCGGCAATTTGCCCTTTATGCAGGATAGCACCGCCTAAAAGTTGAACATCAAAGTGCCGCAACCCTAATACTCGTTGTCCTGCTTCCCGCACAACTGCAAAAGCTTCTGGCAAAATATCATCCAGAGTTTCGCCTTTCTTCAGACGCTGTTTCAACTCTGCCGTTTTGCCCTTTAGTTCTTCGTCTGAAAGCGCTTTTATGTCTTCCTCTAGAAGATTAATTTCTGTAATGAAAGGTTGATATTTCTTAAGTTTACGAGCGTTGGGGTCGCCCAACAAAGTCTTTAGCATGGCAGATTATACAAAATCAAGGGGATGGGGATAAATAATGATTGGGACTGATTATAAACTCCTAACCCAACCGATCCGGGTGTGCTTTTGGATGGGTTGTACATGAGAATTTGGTAAAAAACACGCGCTTATAAACACCCAATCAGTTTGCTATTAGGTTTGGTTTTATTTTTCAGCTTAAATTTAAACTGTTTTTATAGTATCATTTCACCTCCAGATGAAGGCAGATAAGCCCGACCAAGCAGAGGTCGTGATTGCCCCAAAGGAAGGATGGGGCGGAGGGGCGGAGGGGCGGAGGGGCGGAGGGGCGGAGGGGCGGAGGGGCGGAGGGGCGGAGGGGACGAGGTGCGGAGGGGCAGTGGGGCGGAGGGGCGGAGGGGAAAAAAGTTC
>JAESFI010000095.1_pt1 | contig 97857 bp, 93 predicted proteins | sample 9269361 | NCBI WGS metagenome assembly JAESFI01 (sample SAMN14504119, study PRJNA617095) | algae metagenome | isolation source: Brasilonema angustatum HA4187-MV1 and co-occurring heterotrophs from moss... | place: USA: Manoa Valley, Honolulu, Hawaii | collected 2009-07-20
ATATTTAAGGAGGAGAAAGCGGTTGCCGATGGCAACCGCTTTCTCCTCACCTCAAAATGATTATCATTATTGTAAAAACCTGGCTTCTTTGTTTTTATTGATTAATTTATTCTTTGGAAGTCCCTTAAGGTGTAAATATCGTCAGATTTCGCTCCTGTTGACCCATTGAGTAATTCGGCTAAAGTTATTCCCGGCTGCGATGACACAATTACAAGTAATGATTGAGCGATCGCTTCTTCCACTGCTAGGGATTCGGCTCGGTAATAATCTTCTAAGAATTGCAGATTACGTTGCACAACCCAATTGATTTCGCGATCGCAACGGATGCGGTAATAAAGCCCAAACTGGCTAGCATAGACTTCTCCTGGCGGACAATGCCATTGATTATCTTCTTGAGAGTAAAAGTAACGATTGGGGTTTTTCTCTGCTAGTTTTTTCAACTCCTGCTCAGTTTTACACTCTTCCCAACCAGCCGAATTGCTTCGGATGATAAAGAAATCTGGGGTGTGTAAAACGCCTAATCTACGTCCGTTACTTGCTTGATAGTCAAGTTTAATTTGTGGTGGTTGATCGTAGAATTCTAGAACATCTTTATCGTGTTCTGACTGATAGATAATTGGTAGTTCAACCCGATGAGACTCAAATTGAATCGTGACTCCCATCTTGCGACTAGGGTAGCGTCCTGAAACATTCTTGCTACCGCCACCAACGCGACGCGATGGTTCAGATGAGCGAACTTTCTCAATAATTTTTTGCCCTGCCTCGGATATTTGAAGGCGAGCAACCCATTGTTCAAATTGCTCTTTCATATAGTTTTTACTAAGCACTTTGCGCTTTATTTTATGAATCTATCAAAATAAGACCATAAAGTTAGGAACTTGCTTGTCTGATGCTATACTACTTAAGTTTATAACACTTATAGTGTGCAAAAGTCCACTGATAGTAGATGGATTTAACGGCGATACTGGTTCAGTATTGTTTTGTGACACAGAAACACTCCAGTATTGAGTACCGCTTTGGCAAAGCGATTAGGCGGCGAAGGCGAGAGCTAGATTTATCCCAAGAAGAACTGGCTGAAAAGTCAGGGCTTCATCGCAACTACATCTCAGGAATCGAAAACGGAGAGCGTAACCCCTCGTTAAAAAATATTGTTAAGTTAGCGGCAGCTTTGGAGATATCTGTCTCCGATTTCTTTGTTAATTACGGCATTGAGGTTAAGAGTGAATTAAACTAATTTCTGAAATTTGGCTTTTAAAATTAAAGTACCAGCATTTAGGTTAATCCAAGAGGATGACTATTTACTCAGAACATTGGAGCCTAAAACCTCCAGAAATCCCGCAACGGAGTCGGTTATTTTCTCTTGAACCTGTGGCGGTGGGAACTCCTCACACAGAAAGTCTCAGTAGCTATCTCCATCGTTTGGCGCAGGCGCATTGTTTAACCTCTCAAAAGCTCTTAATGGGAGAAATTGCGCCACTTATCCTCAAAGATGAGGATAAATCTGAGCTATTGTCAAAAAATCTGAGTAACCTACTGGGAAATAGCGATGCTAAACCGACTATCAACGGAATGCGAGAAATGACAGGGAAGTTAGTCACTGTCTTAGAAGAGTTAACAATGCGTGAGGATTTACGCTTTTTGACCCTTTTAAGCTGGAAAGGAATGATTTATGATCAGGGGTTATTTCGGAACTATCGCGCTTGGTGTCCTTGTTGTTGGGAAGAGTGGAAGCAGGAGAACAAAACTATCTATGAACCATTATTATGGTCATTTAAGGATATAGAATTTTGTTTGATTCACAAACAGCGATTAATAGAAGAATGTCCTCATTGTGGTTCGCGTTTACCCGTGATGGCTAGGTTTTCATCTGCGGGGTTTTGTTCTCGTTGTTACGGGTGGTTAGGACAGGAAATTAAAGGCGAAGAGGAAATAGAGAAATATCGAGTTAATATTCAAGGAATTGGCGAACTAATTGCACTTACTTCCCAATTAGGATATAAACCCATCCCGATTGAGTTAACCCGAAAATTACAATTAATTTTGCTAGTTTTTGAACAAGTAATTGAAAAGGATTTGAAGTTATTGGGAGATTTAGGAGGAATCATGGAATCTTTGAGGATAGCCTCAACAACAAATCAAAGTCAACCTTATCATTTGGTGAAGTTGATTATTCCTGTGTGCGAAAAGGCGAAGATTAGTGTATCACAGTTGTTTGGGTTAGATTTTAAGGAATTGGGCAAGATATTGTTCGGGAATTTTAATCTGAAATTAAAGTTGTAGAAGTTTTTATTAGTATAAATAAGGATTGTGGCTAATTTTCTTCGCCGTATCGCCGAAGGTGCGCCTTTCGCCATCGCCTGAGCAACCATCGGTTGACCAGGCTGCCAGGTAGCCTACTTCTGCTTAACTGGAAACTGATAGCTTGATTGCCCCTGGTCTGGTGCCAGGTATCGAGTTTGTAAACAACAGATGAATTCGTGAGAAACCTTCCCAGAAAAAGTTTACACAAAGCTACCAGCGTCCAATATAGATGGATGTAAAATAGACTATGAGGGAACAAAGAAAAAGGGAAGGTGAATCAAACAAAGAAGATCGTGTGGTAAAATACACATACAAATACCACACCCCGTAAGCTTGTGTGACCAACGCCACCCAATTACACCACCAACGTAACGAATAACGCCGCAAAGACACTCCCAAAAAGAGGAAAACCCAAAACATACTATACCACCCACACACTATCCCCCAAAGACTGACAATCTCCCCCGACCCACTACCCAAAGGAATTCCTCCCAAGAAGAAAAATATACCCAAAGCTGTGCTTCCAAGCAGCACACTTCGCCGAGCTTTTTTTGAGGATAGAAATCTTACCTGTCTTGGTTGAGGTTGTGAAGGAACGTTTTCTTGTGGTTGCTGTCTAAGTCGTTCATCTTCTTCTCGCTTCAGCCTTTCTTCTGGTCGTTTTTGATGCTCTTGTTTTTCTAGTTGCTTTTGTAACTCTAACTGTCTAGCTCTTTCTGCTTCTTGTTCTTTGCGTCTCTCTTCTTCCTTTAGTTTCTCCTGATACTTAGCAGCCAGAATCGGTTGTTCAATTCGCTGTATATCTTCATGTCTAAGTTCTAAAGACTGCTGCCAACTGTTGATTTGCTGCCAAGCATGACTGCTCAAAGGATATTCTCTTTCCACAGCTTTTGAGAATTCTTGTTCGTATTGACGAAGGTTATCATTATACTCTTCCTGTGCTTGTCGTTCTTTTTGTTTTTGTTTTTGCTGTTGCTGTATTTCAGGAATAATCTTCTGCCTGATTGGCTCTACTTCTTCATCCTGAAGTTCATATCTTTCCTGAATTCGCTTTAATTCTTCCCAAATCCAATCACTATTAAGAGAACCTTCTTCAGCTAATGCTTCTCTCAAAGCCTTTTCATATTTCTTTAGATTTTCTTGTTTCTTCTGAACAGGAGCGAAAACTTCTTGTTCTATTGATTGGGATTCGGCTTGAGATATTTGTAATCTCTCGCGCAAATCTTCTAACGAACTACGAGCAAAAGTAGGAATTTTACCTTGCTTCAAATAACGCTGAATTTCTTTTCGATACCTCTCGCTAGGATCAGTAGTTTTGGCTTTAAAAAGAAGAATCTTAGCTCCTTGCCTCACTGGATAAAACTCTGGGTTCATTTCGAGTTTTGCTTCAGATATTTTGTTCTTGGCATATTCATGTAATTCCTCCAGAGAAAGCCACTCATTGCCGTTTTGATCTGCTTTTCCTGTACGAACACCTTCTAGGAGATAATGGGTATAGACAGAAAGGTCAAATTCATCCTTAGCCCAAGCATATTCCGTGGCACTAGCAGCCGTGAGTATGGCACGTCCCTCACCTCCTAATTGCTCTTTAATTAGAGCGTTAGCAGTACCTTTAGCACTTAATCCCTTAGCAAACGCTCCACTATGACAACAGTCGAGGATAATAGCAACTCGTTTGGATGGACATTGATTCATCCACTGATGTACCCAATTTGATGATATGGCAGTGGTAGGGCGTAATTTACCATTTTCCTTGCGAGTCTCATAAGTAGAAAAAAAGAATATCCAACTTTCATCAGTAATTCCATGACCAGAGAAGTAAAATAACAGGAGATCATCCTTTTTTCGTTTACCTTTATCAAATAAATCATAAACAGCATCTTCCATTCGCTGTTTATTAGGGTGCTTCAACACAGTAATGTCAGATTCTTCAAACCCCCCTAACTCTGGATCTATCAACGCTTCTTTCATTGCATCCACATCCGTAGAGCTTTTCGGTAAAGAGGCTAAATCTCCCGAATAGAATTGACCTACTGCAATTAATAAAGCAATTTTAGCCATCTGTGTTAGCCTTCTCTTCGGTGGTGGAATTACCTTTTGTCCATTCTTGTGCTTTTTGGTAAACAAATTCAAACTCTTCTCTGCTGCTGGCTTTGAGGTTGATTTCTCTACCGTCAGGAGTTTTGAGTGCTAACTCAATCTGTTTATTCCCCAAGCGATCGCCCAAGAATCCCATTAATTTTTTAATATTAGCGGCATTAACCTCTGCGTTTAACAATCCTAAAATGAAGCCACCGAAAGCTTTTGAACCTGCTGGTGCTTGATTAACTGCCACCAAATCTGCGCTTTCTACGATTTCACTTTCCTCAAGTTGTTCTCGCAAGTTCTGAGTTTCTTCTTGTAACTCGTCGTTATCTAAATCTGCATCTTGAATGGCGATAGTGATCTTAAAGTTAGCTTGTTGTGTCATGTTTTCAATTTCCTTAAATAGAGCTTTCTAATAAGTTACTAGGTAAAGCAGACCGTTAATTTTCTTTGTTATGTTCCTCTAGAGCCGCCATTCTCTGCTATATTTAGCTTTCTAACTCAGCCATCTGCTGGCTTAACGGCACACACAATCTCAGCACAACCGAGGTCAGTACCGATCGCGCTGACGACCACATCGGTTTTCGACGTGCCAGCCCGCTCGACCCAGCTGTTGAGCTTGTCATAACGAACTTGGGGTACTTAAAATGTTTTTGACCAAACCTTTTAACTCTAATATTTGAGCTTCCAATGCTGCTACTCTCTAGCTCAAGGTCATTTCTTCGCTTGCACCCAGATACTGAGCTAAAGCATTGAAAATCACTTCTGTTTTGGTTAAGTGAGTCTCGGCAATGTAGACTTCTAACCGTTTGTGAAGATTAGTTGGTATTCGGATACCAATAGAAATATTAGGCATGAGTAGAGGAGGTGAGAAACTGTCTAACAATGTAGCACGAGGTTTACATCCACCTTGGCATCTATCTAAAATTTTTACATTCCTTGGAAATGCGCGATACGCGCAGCGTCAGCCCTTTGGGCTATAGCTGTGCGAATATCTTGAGGACTTACAGCAGTTTTAGTCCGAATCTCAAATAAATCCCGTCTTGTAGTTCTGCTAATTACCAGAACTGATGAATTAATTGCTAAAAGGCTTTTGATACTCTGCCATCTGTGCAAGCGGCATCCTACATCTATGGCAAAACTCATCTTCCCAAAACGCAGGCATCTTGAAAGGTGCTTCACAGATAGTTGTCACAGCGGGTATTTCTTGACCCCACATGGTCAACCCAATAAGGTAAGGTTAACCTGCCTCGATTATCCCTAATCGTCCACTGTCTCACCCCCTCTAGATAATCTTGGGAGACAAGTTTCATCCTTTTAATCAACTGGTCACTTTCTCCCAAAAATAAACAACCAAACCGTCTTACTAGCTCAGGATGGTCAAACGCTAACTGTATCCTCTCCCTTAAACTTGGTTGTATCTTCTCCCCGTCAGAACGAACCCAAATCAAACACTTCAGATTAGACAAAATTTCTTGATAACAGGGAATAACATTCTCTGGATGGCTAAAATCAGTATTCTTAAACCGTCTCATTTGACGCAAAATTCGCGACTTTTTGGGGCTAGATAACATCGCGATCGCCAATTCTACCCCACAGTGGCGATAGACATTCGTTTCCCCTACCAAAGACAACAACATTCCATACACTGTCGCTGGAGGAGGGACAGGATAGGTTTTTCCCATTTCCCTTGCATGGGACTCCCGAAAAGTCGTAAATGGAACATCCAAATAGAGAATTAATGGTGCAATCATTTTGATTCTTATAACCCCAAATCTCTTTTAATGACTGTTTTCAAAGCTTCAATCAGTTCATTTCGATTACGATAAATATGCGTATTCTTAAAATGATAATTCTCAAAATTATCCAATTGCTGTAACTCCTTAACAATTGTTCCCCCAATCCACAATTGACTAGGGTCAATCTGTCCGCATTCTACTTCATCTATAAATTCTTTTGTAAGTTTTGCTTCCTTAGTCTTAGGATCGCAATATTCAAAGCAATAGGAAATATATGAAGCAAAATGATTTGTCCAGTGAAATACCAAACTATCGGGACAGAAAGGATAATTAAAAATATTACTACTCCCTCCTACTTTGGGTAAATCCATAATTCCATCTATCAGAGGTAAAATTCGTGAATAATCTTTGAGATGAGTGGCATTAATCCCAAAATAATGCTGATTTTTACGCCAAATCCTCTAACTTTAAACTGTTTCCCTTCTTTATTGATGGTTAATTGTCTTCGTTGAGGTGTTCCATCTTGTCGGGTAAGAAATTCAATTTTTCCTTGTATTTCTAAATTATCCAGTTGCCGTTGAACAGCTTCAATAAAGTTAGTAGAGTCTTGAAATCCTTTAATTACCACTAATCTGGAATAGACACTTTCTGAAGAAATTAACGGTTTGTAGTCGGGAATATCTAGTTGATAAAAATTTTGACCTATATGAAAAGCTTGACCAGCTAAATAAGGATAAACTAAAGGAATTTGTTGATGATAAATCCGAATTTTTAGACGAGATTGATGAGTGAGTTCAAGCAAATTGTTTCTGCTCGGTATTCCAGCGATCGGATGAATCCCAATAGACTTTAGTTCGTGAAGGCTAGGACAAATACTGGACAAAGCACTATAGATAACATAACCATTATCAAGAGGAATCGGTGCGCCTGTTAGCTTAAACGTTAAGTCTACATATTCCTCACTGTGAATTAATATGGCTGCCATAGATGGAAATTTCGAGAAAAATTTAAAGATGTTAGAGTTTGTTTAATACATCAACATCCTCTTGTGCAAAGTTATCCTCATTGTTATCGCCAACTACTTTGGTTAGAAGGATCTTCTAATACTCCAGTAGTTACTTAGAACAGATGGATAGCCGAAAGTTTCTATTCCATACCAGCATTATCCCATACCAGCATGAACCGCTTTTGCTCCATTATAAAAAATCCGGCGCTTTCCTGCTTTCTATGCTTGATTGGACTCACGGCAAGCTTATCCTTCCAGTTTGGATTAGCGGCAAAGTTATGGTTCCAAACTGTCAATTTCATCCAAAATTAGCTGACGCAAGAATGAGGGTTATAGTGTTATTAACGGCAAAGTTATGCTTCCAAGGGCGGCAAAGTTATGGGTAAAGTCACATTGAAAGTCTCTTGGTGACCGTGTTTTATCATGAGTTCGTGTCCTAATCTACCTGGCGACTGCTATACATTAAAAAATTCTTGTCCTTTTTAAGGAACTAATGTCTTGATGACATTCTCCCCACTCTGCCTAATGGCTGAGGGTCACGTCCACAATATAAGAAATACGGTGTGGAACAAAATGGATATAGGTTTGTAACTCATTGGAGTTTAGACTAATTTTACCTATCAAACCGCCAAATCCTTATCCAGACAGGGATTGATGATTTCTTTCTAGGCTTTTTTTGTTTCAGAAGTCTAAAATGTTTGCCAAACAAGGGTTGTAGCCGAATAAATCGAATTTAGTCTAAACTCCAGTAACTCACTCCGCCAACAAAAACGGGAGATACTCCTATGACAGCACTTACATTAAACCTCAACTCTGTCATTAAACTGACAAGAGAGCAGTTTTATCAACTGTGTGAAGAAAACTCCGATTTAAAATTAGAACGAAATGCCCAGGGAGAATTAATTATAACGCCACCGACGGGAGGAGAAACAGGGAGAAGTAATGTTAATTTAATTCTTCAAGTAGCATCATGGAATGAAAAAAAAGAACTTGGCGAAGTTTTTGATTCATCAACTGGATTTACTTTACCTTCAGGGGCTGACCGTTCTCCAGATGTTTCTTGGGTGGAAAAATCTCGTTGGGATGCTTTGACTAAAGAGCAAAAAGAAAAATTTATTCCTCTATGTCCTGATTTTATCATCGAGATACTTTCACCTAATGACAGCTTGAAAAAAACTCAGAATAAGATGCAAGAGTATATTGAAAATGGATGTCGTTTGGGTTGGTTGATAAACATAAAAAAACAGGAAGTAGAAATTTATCGTCCCAAACAAGATGTGGAAATTTTAAAATTACCTCAAACTCTTTCAGGGGAGAATGTTTTACCTGGTTTTATACTCAATCTACAAAAAATTTGGGGATAATATCATTGCCAGACCCGAAGGAAAAACACCAATTGCTGATGTCAATTGGTGGTTTCAATGGTTATGGTTGTATGCTTTTGTACATCCTAAAACCGGGAAAATTTATTGAAAGATGAGAAAAGCGAACAGACTATGATTACTAAAGAAGAAATTACCATCAAAGTGCCGTCTGAGCTAGCAGAGGCATACCGCAATGCCTCTGAAGAAGAGCGTGAACAATTGCAACTCAAAATTGCGGTAATTATGCAGTCTCAATTTACTACTGATAGACAAGAGGCGATCTGCGCGCAGCGCAGCAGCGAAGCTATCGCCCGTCTGAGAAACACGATGGATAAAGCTAGCCTTGAAGCACAAGAGCGAGGATTAACGCCTGAAATCTTAGAATCGATTTTGAATGATGACGAATAAACAACGGTTTTTTTTGATACTAACGTATTGATTAGCGCATTTTTGTTTAGTCAAAGCAAGCCACGTCAGGCATTGGATCAAGCTCAAGATATTGGTGTTCTCATATTCTCCAGTTCTGTCTTCTCAGAGTTAAGAGAGGTTTTATATCGTCCTAAATTTGATAGATATCTCACCGAGGAAAAGCGGCAATAATTGCTAGAGGATTTAACTCAAACCGCTCAGTTTATTGATGTGACTGAACAGATTTCGGAATGCCGAGATCCAAAAGATAACAAGTATCTGGAATTGGCACTGAGTGGTCAAGCAGAGTGTATTGTTACCGGAGATGATGATTTACTAGTGCTAAACTCATTTCGGGGCATTGAGATTCTGACTGTTCAAGAATTTTTGGCGAGGAACTAGTACCGCTATTAGTTATCAGTTCACTGTTCACTGCTCACTGCTCACTGTTCACTGTTATAAGACTGGCGATTATCGCGTAAGTATTTTAAACTTTTACGGATAGTGATTGTGTTGGGATGATTGACTCCTAAGCTGAGTGAAGCAATTTCCAATGCTTTGATGAACAGAGGTTCTGCTTGGGTGTACTGTCCAAGAGATTTGTAGACTGCTGCTAAATTGTTGAAACTGGTGGCGACATCGGGATGCTCATCTCCCAAACGAGATTGTATCACTAATATACTTTGCTCTAACAACAGTTGAGCCAGCGTATACAAACCCTGTCCAGAATAAAATCTATCCAAGCCAACAAAAATCAGAATTAATTTTTCATCACTGACTGCATAAATCAGATTTTGTGCCACTTCTGCTAAATGTGGAATAGCGTCTTTGACTGACTTAATTATCTCCTGGGTTGGCGACTGGGGAATTGTCTGAGCAATCGCGATAAAAGTTTCTGCAAAAGCGCGTTTAATATTTTCAGGTGTTCTTGGCTTAAACAATTCATTGACTTGTAGAAACTTCCAAATGATTCCAAAAAATTCTTTTGGACGCTTTTGTTGTGCCAATGCTGCTAATTTAGCCTGTAGAAACTCTCTAATTAAAGGATGAATTTTGTAACAAGCCTCTTTCTCTTCTACTTGTTGAATTAGGTGACGCTTGTAAAGTTGCTTTTTCGCTTCATTAATATCTGCCTTTGCCCAATTTAGTTTATCACCCACAGACTCTACTAATCTCCAAGGAATTATATTCGGGGCGAACAAACTTAACAACTTACCGACAAGCTGTGTCATTGAGCCAAGTTCAAGCCAGCTTAATTCAAATGCAGCTAAAACTCCCAACTGCGCTACACTCAAAGTTAGCTGTTGGTGTTCAAGTGCTTCATCTTTCAGTCGCCGCGCCTTCAACCGCTCCAACATCTGTGTCAATGATAAATCTGGATCTTCCGCCAAATACCGCCCCACCAATTCCAAACCCAAAGGGAGATATCCCAGCCATTCACACAAGAGTTTCGCTGTTTGCTCTTCCTTTTGCACCCGTCTTTCACCCACTAGCTTTGTCAATAATTGCAAAGCCTCTTCTTCTGACAGCACATCCAGAGATATCTCCTCAATGTTGGTGTCGAGGTTTGGCAACCGTGTTGTCATCAACACGCGGAAGCGATGAGCCGTTGGCAGGAACTCTCGACAACTCCCCAAATCTGTAATATCATCCAATACTACCAACGCCAGTCTTTCTGGTGGTTGCCAGTGCTGCCAACACCAGTGTACTTGTTCGATGAGACTTAGCTGTCTTCCTCGAAAATTCTGCTGCGGTACTTCCAGATTCATTTTTTGCAAGGCGAACTGCACTATTTCTGCAGCCAGATTCGATGTTCTGGCATTTAACCAGCAAATCCCACCAGGATAATCCGCTTCATGTTGACGTGCATATTGGGTTGCGAGTTCAGTTTTGCCAACACCACCCATACCAGAAACTGCAGAAATTGCGACTGCGCCTGGTTGCAGCAACCTTTCTCGCAGTCGGGAAAGTTCATGCTGTCTGCCAACAAAGTTGGCTGAGCCTTGAAACTGAACATTATTTGGGGGATTTAACTTTGCCCGTTCCCGTTCGGGCGACTACAGTCAAAAAGTCCCACCAATTATAGTATTTCCTTGAAAGACGTTTTTAATTTCCTCAGCTAACTTAGTGTTATTTATAACAGTTGCTGGTTGAGAATTGATGTTAGTTTCTAACTGTTGAAGAACCTTTGAAGCAACTTTTGGATCAGTTTTGGCTGCTGCTACCAATTCCTGCACAGCTTGATTGACTTCAGGATTAGCTTTAGCTGCTGATTCCACATCTAATACAGCTTTACCATAATCGAGTGGTTGAGAGGGCGCTTTTTCAATAGCAACAACAGTATGGGGAGAGTGTTTTTTGAGAGTGACGAGAAACTCACCAGTTTTATTCCATAGAGTTTCTCCTACCTTTTCGCCCGTTTTTTCCAAAGCCTTAGTCGCTATCACAGTTCCAATTGCGATCGCCCCTGCAGTGAGTGGTTCTATATGCTACTTTACATATACGTCTTAATACTTGCTTATGACTACATAATTTGACTTAGATGTTCCGGAAACGTGCTCAAAAAAATCTCACAAAAACTAGGGGATAAAGGTGTAAGGGCTTCAAGCGCAATAACATACAATATTAATGTATTCCCCATTTTTCAGCCCCATGTTTCAACAATTATGGTACAAACAATTCAAGCACGAGATATCAGTCTTTACGATTTAGAAGAAAAATTTGGATTGGAATTAATTACAAGCGCTGATTTTTTGACAGAATGGGTAGAGAACTTACCACCACTAACTGATAGAGAAAGATTCTCTTTAGAGCGAGTTAAAAGCAACTATTTCAATTTAACTAAACGTCGCCCAATGTCAGAAGAAGCAGTGAAGATGATAGTGCTGTCTCCACTGCTAGATTTAGCTGGCTTTTATCAACCACCTTTCGAGATTGAAACCGAAACTTCTACTGAGATTTCTGCTGAAGATGAAAGCATTCTAGTCAAAGGCAATATTGATGTTTTAGTTATACAAAAGCGTCTTTGGATCTTGGTTATAGAATCAAAAAGCACTAAATTTGATGTGATAACTGCATTACCCCAAGCACTAGCTTATATGCTTGATACTCCCAATATTGAACAGCCGACTTTTGGGTTACTTGTCAACGGTAGAGAGTTTGTTTTCGTAAAATTAGTTCAGCAAGAAAAACCAAAATATGCTCGTTCTTATGCTTTATCGATAGAAAAAGAAAGTGAACTACAACAGGTTTTAAGTGTATTAAAAGTTTTGAGTGAATTAGTAGTTAGTCAGTAGAATATAAGCGAAACTTTCTAGATAATAGGTTGTCACGGTTGGAGATGAAGTCATAATAAAGACAATCTCCGCTTCCCGGAACCACCGCGAGTTATCTCCTTGTTGCAAATCTACCTCGCGTAAGTACAACGCTAGAAAGATTACTTATAAAATGGTAACTTGGGAAACTAGGACTTAATTCCTCTTGCCCATTTTTTCGCAAATTCACCCCATGCCATATTTGACTTCAGCTAGCGAAATGCGTTCTCTTGTTGCTGAATATACTCAAGCTCATACTTTGTGGATTGATACAGAAATCGCAGAATACAAAAGTCGTAGTCCGAGACTATCGCTGATTCAGGTATTAGATGATCCAACAGACTTGAGTGGCGATCGCATCCATATTTTAGATGTACTCGACCATCCTGATATTGTGGCAGAGTTTATCGACAAAATTATGGTCAATCCCGAAATTGAAAAAGTCTTTCATAATGCTAACTTTGATGTGAAATATCTGGGTAACAAAAAAGCTACAAACATCACTTGCACTCTGGAAATGGCAAAAAAAATTCCCTACTATGCCTTACCAGTACCTAACTACCAATTAAAAACATTAGCAGCAGAACTTTGTGATTTTAAGAATATAGAGAAACAAGAACAAACCAGTGACTGGGGAAAGCGACCACTCACAGAAGAACAAACAGAGTATGCTTACCTAGACTGCATTTATCTTGCTCAAATCCATCAACGTTTGATAGAATTAAACAAAGAAATTAATCCAGAGCCTACCACAGAGAACTTAACATCACTGAATGCAAGATATGCACAAATTGAGCAACAATGGAAACTTTTAGATTCGGAATTTACACATTTAAAAGAGCGAATCCAAAAAGCTATGCTTGCTCTGAATCTACCAGAAAGTTCGTACTTCAAACTTTCTTCCTCTGAGCGAAAAACAGTGAAGGTAGCATTTGTAGAACTCGCAAAGCTAATACAAACTCAAGATATAGATTTCGATTTTCCGATTACACTAACTCAAAAGCTACAAAAAGATTTAGGAGAAAATTTGGAACAATTGTCTGTAAATATTGAGAAAACCACTGCTTGGCGACTGATTCCTAAAAATCAGGAAAGTCAGGAAAATACTGACGAGTGATGAACAGTTATCAGTTATCAGTTATCAGTTATCAAGGAAGCGCAGTATCAGTTATCAGGTAGGAAACGGACTCGTCCACCCCTTGTTCACTGTTCACTGTTCACTGTTTACTGTTGCCTGTTCCCTGTTCCCTGTTCCCTATGTTTCTTCAAAGGATGACTGGTAAAGAATGAAAGCTGTCTGCATAGCTGCGTTCACCGTATTTGTCGCCCTTGCAACCGTTTCCTGTAGCAACAGTGACGATGTTTTAGTAACAGAAATTGGAGTTCGTCCTGCTGGACGCCCTACAGCAACACCATCTCAAGCTAAAGACTTTTATATTCAAGGTCAGTATAAGCAAATTCAAGGGGATTCACAAGGAGCGATCGCTTCTTATACCAAAGCAATTAACCTCAGTCCCAACTATGGAACTGCATATAACAGTCGGGGACTTGCTCGCTTTGATATAGGAGATCAGCAGGGGGCAATAGAAGATTACGAGCAAGCGCTGAGCATAAATTCTAACGATGCTCAAGCTTATAATAATCGAGGTAATGCTCGCGCCGCACAAGGAGACAGAAACGCAGCGATAGAGGATTACAGCCAAGCGATTCGCCTCAATCCTAAATATGCTGTTGCTTACAATAATCGAGGTAATGCTTTTTCAACAAATGGAGATAAAAACCAGGCTGTAAAGGATTACAGCCAAGCGATTCGCCTCAATCCTCAATATGCTGTTGCTTACAATAATCGAGGTAATGCTCGCAGTGCTCAAGGAGATACACAGGGAGCAATCACAGATTATAACGAAGCGATTCGTCTTGCTCCTAACTTTGCCGCAGCATACAATAACCGAGGAAATGCCTATGCTGCACTAGGTGATAAAGAAAAAGCTAGGCAAGACTTGCAGCGAGCCGCAGAAACCTTTGATAAACAGAATAATAAACTACTCTATCAACAAGTGATGAATAATATTAAAGAGTTAGGGCAATAGTGCTAGACACTCTCAAGTATTTGGAACAACACTATGGTGGAGTTTACAGTAGCTTAATGTTGGATTGCATTTGTTAAAATAGGCAACAAGGTAAAAGTCATTTAACGCTATGTCAAATAGTCTCACTGATATTGGCACTCTCATCGACAGTCATCCTGGAATTCATGGAGGCTGTCCTCTGATTGCTGGCACTGGTGTAACAGTGCGACGAATTGCTATTTGGTATAAACAAGGTCTTAGGGCAGAAGAAATTGCCGCTAGGATTGGGCACTTAACGATAGCACAGGTTTATGCAGCTTTGACGTATTATCATATCAATCGAGAAGAAATCGATGCCGATATTGCTGCCCAAGAGGCAGAAGCTGACCGTATAGAGGCATTACATAAGGCCAGCAGACAGTCGTGAGTCAAATTCGCTACATGGACGAGGATTCCGGTGATATTGCATTAGTACTGGCTCTACAAAATCGTGGTGTAGATGTAATCACAACTCTAAGTGTAAACCGATTAAAATATCCAGACGAAGAACAATTAATTTGGGCAAGGTCGCAAGGTCGCGTTTTGTACAGTTCTAATATTCAAGATTTCTATCGTTTACACATAGCTTTTTTGAGTCAAGAACAACCTCACTCAGGGATGATTTTAGTGCAGCAGCAACGTTACTCAATCGGAGAACTGATGCGTGGTATTTTGAGATTGGTTGCGGCTAAATCAGCAGAGGAAATGGGAAACCAAGTAGAGTTTCTTAGCACTTGGATAGAGGAATAAATGTCAGGGATACCGCTCACACAAATATGGTGCGGGGCTTACCGCGTAGAAGCTAACACTTATTTGTTGTTCTTTGGCACGTCGCTGTAGTATTTGGCATGCGGTAGAAGACGTCATACAGGAGATTCATTCAGATAACCGGTGAGCAAATTAATCAGTTACATGAGATGCTGGTTGATTAATTAGTTTTTACTGACAAATGTCTGTTATTCCTTCTGTATCTATCACTGTTCCGGGGACAACTGCTAATCTAGGACCAGGTTTTGATTGTATTGGTGCGGCTCTCACGCTGTACAACGAGTTTAAGTTCACTCGCTTTGATATACCTTCTTCCCAAGGGAGGGTGAAAATTACTGTCATGGGTGCGGAGGCTGAACGAGTTGTCACTGATGAAAGTAATTTACTCTATCAAGCGTTTTTGAAATTTTATCAACACACAGAGCAGACACCGCCACCTGTCGAGATTGAAATTCATCTTGGTGTTCCACTGGCGCGGGGTTTGGGAAGTTCGGCGACAGCAATAGTTGGTGGGTTGGTTGGTGCTAATTTGTTGGCGGGGGAGCCTTTGAGCCAGTTGGAAGTGATGGAGTTGGCGATCGCCCTTGAAGGACATCCAGATAATGTGGTACCAGCTTTGTTGGGGGGATGTCGGTTGGCGGCGACGGGGGTGGAAGGTGAACCGCAGAGGCGCAGAGAACAAAAGAGTTGGGAGATTTGTGAGGTTTCTTGGTGTGAGGAGATTGTGCCAGTGGTGGCGATTCCAGATTTTGAGCTTTCAACAAAGGAGGCGCGTCAGGTTTTGCCTACTGAGGTGAGTCGTGCGGATGCGATTTTTAATGCGGCGCATCTGGGGTTGTTGTTGCGTGGTTTGGAAACTGGCAGGGGTGATTGGTTGAAGGCTGCTTTGCAAGATAGGTTGCATCAGCCTTATCGAAAAGCATTGATTCGAGGTTACGATGCGGTGTATTCTGCTGCTGTTGAAGCTGGTGCTTATGGGATGGTGATTAGTGGTGCAGGTCCAACATTGTTGGCTTTAACAGATAAGGCGCATTCTCAAGCTGTGGCGCAAGCGATGACAGCAGCTTGGATGGAGGAGGGAATAAAACCAGAGGTGCGATCGCTCTGTGTTGATACTCAAGGGGCAAAATCAATTCAAAATTCCAAACTATAAATTAAATTTCGCATCCTGAAACTTTTGCTTATATGTCAACCGTATTTTTCAGAGAGTTATACGTAACTATCTCTGTCTTTTTATTTAAGTACTGAGCCTTTAACTAGCACCGTTACACGCTCGCAACGAATCAAACAAACACTATCCCCTTTCTTGCCTGTTCCCTATTCCCCATTCCCTGCTCCCCGCTCCCTGCTCCCTGTCTTTCCCACAGAACCCTCCTAGGGCAGAGTTAATATAAAAAATTGTGACGGTGGCTGTTGCCACCTTTTTTGTTGACTTAGCAAAACTTTACAATTAGAATGGATTTGCTTCCAAAAATAAGTATTTGTTACTAATGAAATCTAAAGATTTGGTTTTGATAGAGAAATAACGTTCACAAAAGTATGAACAACTTAATATAATGTCATTAAAAAGAAAAACGTAAAGTGATTGTCACCTGATAAAATATGTTTGATTTTCCTTGGTTAACAACTATAATCCTATTGCCGATAGTGGCTGCTACAGCCATCCCCCTAATCCCAGATAAAGAAGGCACAACTCTGCGCTGGTATGGTTTGGGAGTTGCCTTTACAGACTTTGCCCTGATGATTTATGCTTTTTGGCATAACTACAATTTTCAAAGTTCCGCATTCCAACTGGTTGAAAAATATTCTTGGATTCCTCAAATAGGTTTGAATTGGTCTGTAGCGGTTGATGGTTTATCAATGCCATTGATATTGTTAACAGGCTTGATTAACACACTCGCAGTATTCGCGGCTTGGAAAGTAACTACCAAGCCGCGTTTGTTTTATGCTCTTATGCTGGTGATGTACAGCGCCCAAATTGGCGTGTTTGTTGCCCAGGATTTACTGTTGTTCTTCTTGATGTGGGAAATCGAGTTGGTACCTGTGTACTTGCTGATTTCTATCTGGGGAGGAGAAAAGCGCCGCTATGCAGCTACCAAATTCATTCTCTACACTGCTGCTGCATCAATATTTATCTTGGTAGCGGGTTTTGCAATGGCATTCTCTGGAGACAGCGTTACCTTCGACATGGCAACTTTGGGAATGAAGGAATATCCCAAAGCATTTGAACTTCTAGTTTACGTCTGCTTCTTGATTGCCTTTGGTGTCAAGCTGCCGATTTTCCCTCTGCACACATGGTTACCTGATGCTCACGGTGAAGCACCAGCACCTGGTTCGATGATTTTGGCTGGTGTTTTGTTAAAGATGGGTGGTTATGCACTTATCCGCATCAACGTAGAGATGTTACCCGACGCTCATGTTTACTTTGCTCCAGTGCTAGCAATTTTAGGTGTCGTGAACATTGTCTACGGTGCTTGCTGTGCCTTTGCTCAAACGAATCTTAAGCGCCGCTTGGCTTACTCGTCTGTTGCTCACATGGGGTTTGTGCTGATTGGTATTGCCTCTTACACAGATTTGGGCATCAACGGCGCAATGCTACAGATGATTTCTCATGGTTTGATTGCTGCAAGCTTGTTCTTCCTCGCTGGCGTGACTTACGAGCGCACTCACACCTTGATGATGGACAAAATGGGTGGCATAGCAAAAGTCATGCCCAAAACCTTTGCTTTATTCACAACTGGTGCAATGGCTTCTCTGGCGTTACCAGGGATGAGTGGGTTTGTCGGTGAGTTGATGGTTTTTCTCGGAATTGCCACAAGTGATGTCTACAGCTCTAGCTTCAAGGTTGTCGTCGTGCTGCTGTCGGCTGTTGGTGTGATTCTAACTCCGATTTACTTACTGTCAATGTTGCGCGAAGTCTTCTACGGAAAGCAAAATGAAGAGTTAGTGCTGGATGCAGTGGTACTAGATGTTAAACCACGCGAACTATTCATTACTGCTTGTTTGATACTTCCCATTATCGGTATCGGCTTCTATCCTAAGTTGGCGACACAAACATACGACGTGAAAACCATGCAAGTCGCAACTCATGCCCGTCAAGTTCTACCAGTTGTTGCACGGCAGCAACCAACAAGTTTATATTCCCTTATATTTACAGCACCAACACTGGCTAGTTCAGAAGTTCCAGGTTTGGTTAATATTGCTGAGTAATATCTGTCCCCACAGGAGTGGGACTGTCAAAGAATCCTAGAATGATCATACGGGGGTGATTCAGCAATCACCCCCTCAAATTTAGTAATAAAGTCACATAAGTTCATGACTTTAGTCCCATGCAATTCCTCAGTAGAATTTTTAATATTAATTCGGCATTAACATCAAGCACTCAAAACCTGACCCGAATTAAATCTGGGTTAGGTTTTTTCTGTAGTTCAATCAAACTGCTATTTGCTGTTAATGTGATGTATAGCAGGAAACAGGGAACAGGGAACGCTTAACAGACTTGAAAGTCTCTTGGTGACCGTGTTTTATCATTAGTTCGTGTCCTAATCTACCTGGCGACTACTATATAGCAGTCGCCAGGTAGATTAGGACATATAGCAAGGAATGCTTAACAGGGTTGAAAATCTCGTGATGTCTGTATTTTCTCAGGCGAAATTCGTATTTTAAACCGTAGCAGAAGGTGACGCTGGGGAAAAGCTATCCAACTACCAAATCATTTTTATTTTTGCGTAAGTCCTGATTTATATCATGTTCGCCTAATTAGTTATAATTCGATGCATCTGTGCTAATATCTGAAAACTCTTTCTCCAGTGCTCCCTACCCCCTGCCCCCGAAGAGCCTTAATGATAAGTCTTTAACCGGACACGATATTACTCATCTAACTGGGTACGATATCGGTGGCAAAATCTGCTCCAGGGAAGTTGGCGATGATCCTAGAAGGAGCATCACCATCAGACGGAATTTGGAAAGCAACTAACTGCCCACTCTGCAATCTAAATTTCGTGCTGCTGTTGATTTTGGTGTAGGGCAAAGCTCAACAAAGCAATGGCAATTCCCAAAGCTAAAACCAGAAATACTAATAACAGTGAAGCTTTCAGTAGATGTCGTTCCAAATTGGATCAGTTCGGTAGGATGCGTTAAATCAGCTAATCCTGAAATGCTTTGAGCAGATTCAGACATGGGCAAGTTTTTGCAGAGTTTGGAGATTTTGAGCGAGAAAATCTCCTAAAAGTTTCTTACCAAAAGTCAGCCTTTATCTTCATCCAGAATTGTTCCTTCTAGATTTGCATCATCCAAATTGGTTTGATTTAAATTCGTTTCATGGAGTTCTGCATTCTTGAGATCTGCTTGGCTTAAATCTGCTTTAGCCAAATCAGCACGACTTAGATCTGCTTCATTTAGAGAAACTGCATTGAGGTTAGCTTCTTGTAGATCGGCTTCGCGCAAGTTAGTACCGATTAACTTTGCGATCGTCAAATCAGCTTCACTCAAATTGGCACCGTCCAAAATTGCTCCTTCTAGAATAGCTCCATCTAGAATAGCTCCACTCAAATTAGCTTGTGTGAGATTTGCCTGATTTAGATTGGCTCCATTTAAGTCCGCTTCAATTAAGCTTGCTTGACTGAGATTAACCCTGGTTAAATCAGCTCCATCAAGAATGGCTCTGTCTAAAATCGCTCCACTCAGATCAGATCCTTCCAAGAATGCTTCGCTCAGGTTAACTTCAGTAAAATCTCTTTTACCTGCGGCGTATTGTGCCAAGAGTTCATCTGCTTTCATTGCTTTGCCTCCAACAAGTTTTTACTTCTTTTGTCAGCTACATTAGCAATTTTTTTAGGGCAGAGTATCCCTCTGCCCTCGAAGATGAAACTAATTAACTTTTATTTTCATTTTCAAGCTGCTTCGTTCCAACCAGAAAGTCTATATCTTCCCTTGGCAGTTTGGCAGACAAATCCTTGTCTCCTGGAAGAGGAAACTTAACATCAAACCCATCTTGATCGCATTCTTCAACCTTTCCTACTAAACCTTTTTTCAGATTCTCGTCTACATCACGATTCAGTCCAACTAAATCGTCTTTCTCAATAGGCGTTGAGTTGTTCTTCTCATCAGACGTCATTTTTCTGACCTCCAGTTACTACTAACTTTTTTGAGTGGGCTAGCCAATGCTTTCGCAAAGTATTTTATTAAAGTATCCTATTTATCATGACGCATCAGTTGCAAAATTCACTTCCTACCTTGGCGGGAACTTTGACGCTTTGTACCTTGCCTATGGATGTATTATTAACACTCTCCGCTTTCTCCAGGGTTTTCAGCCTGCCATCCTTATAAAGAAAGATCTAATAGGCGGGGTGTGAACCTAAGGCCTTTTAATACTGAGCTATTGCCGCCACACTCAAAAATGAACTTGCAGTTTTAACTATCAGCCAAGAGTAGCAGGAAAACCCCAAACAATTGCGTGTAAATAGTTTTAGCCAATAAGACATTGCTTTGTTCTTGACCTGTAAGCAGCAGGATAGAATCAAAGTGCCAAATGACAAACATCTGTCGGATGTGCCTGACTGACATCTTGCACCATTCTCAACAAGACCTAAAAAACCGGGTTTTTGAACGGCAAATTAAGGTTTGCAAGTGTAGTTATTCTCAAGAAACCCGGTTTTTGACCCTGGTGCAAAATCTGATCTGAGCGAGATTATGACAATAGTGATTGGATTTGGTCGAACTCACGTTGAATAGCAAAATGTGCAAAAAAAATTAGGGCAACTTTGGAAAAATCCAAAATTACCCTGAATATTACAAGCCAAGAATGAGGATAGAAAAGTTTTGTATTCATTCCTCACTCTTAACTCCTCACTTTTTAAGCAAACGTTGCAGTTTTCACATCGTTGTTTGCCAGCAGTTCTTGCAATTCCTCCGCGTCCACTGTTTCCTTGTCAACCAGCATTTGTGCGATTTGGTCAAGAATGTGGCGGTTATTTTCCAACACTTCTTTGGAGCGCTGGTAAGCTGTTTCTACCAGTATGCGGACTTCTTCATCAATAGCAGCAGCAGTTTCTTCAGAGAAGTCGCGTTCTGCCATGATATCTCGACCGAGGAACATGTTACCTTGCTGACGACCAAGGGCAACTGGACCGAGGCGATCGCTCATTCCAAACCGTGTTACCATCTGACGGGCGACACGAGCAACTTGTTGCAAATCTTGAGCCGCACCTGTGGTCACTTCTTCGTCACCAAAGATAATTTCTTCCGCAAGACGACCACCTAATGCAACAGCCATCTGATTTTCCAGATAAGAACGGCTGTATAAGCCAGTGTCCATCCGGTCTTCACTGGGGGTAAACCAAGTTAAACCACCAGCTCTACCACGAGGAATAATGCTAATCTTCTGCACGGGGTCATAATCTGGCATCAAAGCACCGACAAGGGCGTGACCTGCTTCGTGATATGCTACGAGTTCTTTGCGCTTTTCGCTCATAACTCGGTCTTTCTTCTCTGGACCTGCTAACACGCGGTCGATAGCATCGTTAATTTCATCCATCGAAATTTCGGTTAAATTTCGACGTGCAGCTAGAATCGCAGCTTCATTAAGCAAGTTGGAAAGGTCTGCACCAGTGAACCCAGGAGTACGACGGGCAATTCTTTCTAAGTCCACATCTTTTGCCAAGGTCTTACCACGGGCATGAACTTTCAGAATTTCAACACGTCCAGCGTAGTCTGGGCGGTCTACAACGACTTGACGGTCGAAGCGACCAGGACGCAACAACGCTGCATCTAGAACGTCGGGACGGTTGGTAGCAGCAATGATGATGATACCTGTGTTACCTTCAAAGCCGTCCATTTCTGTGAGTAACTGGTTGAGGGTTTGTTCCCGTTCATCGTTACCACCGCCTAAACCAGCACCCCGCTGACGACCTACGGCGTCAATTTCATCGATGAAGACGATACAGGGAGCATTTGTCTTTGCTTGCTCGAATAAGTCGCGGACACGGGACGCACCGACACCCACGAACATTTCCACAAACTCAGAACCAGAGATGGAGAAGAAAGGAACACCAGCTTCGCCTGCAACTGCACGCGCGAGCAAGGTTTTACCAGTTCCTGGAGGTCCAACAAGCAGTACGCCTTTGGGAATTTTTGCACCAACAGCCGTGAAGCGGTCAGCGTTTTTCAAAAAGTCTACTACTTCGTTGAGTTCTAGCTTCGCTTGGTCAATACCAGCAACATCATTAAATGTCACTTGGGTTTGCGGTTCCATTTGCACTCTGGCTTTGGACTTACCAAAGTTCATGGCTTGGCTACCAGGACCATTTTGAGCGCGGCGGAGCAAGAAAAACAAACCAACTAAAAGTAATACAGGGAAAAATAAGCTGCTAAGTGCCTTAAACCAAAATCCTTCGTCGGTTTGCGGCAAAACACTAATATCTACATTGTTTTGGGTAAGGGTGTTAATAAGGTCAGGATCGTTAACCAAGGTCACCAGCTTCTTATTACCATCTTTAGGCGTCACAAGAGCTGTAGATCGATCTGCACTTAAACTAACTTTGTCTACTCTACGATTTTGAACTTCTTGAATAAATTGACTGTATCGCCATGTCTCTCTGCTTGGTTGTTTTTGGTCAAAAAACGCTGTTCCTAGCGCAATGACAACAATAAACAGCAGTGCATACAGCCCCGCATTTCTCCATCGTTTGTTATTCACCGAGGTTCATCCTCCTACATCTGGTTTTGTGCGATCGCAAGGGTGTCTGTTTGACAGTCCCACTATATAAGTGAAAATAACGCTTGCGCTCATTTTCATAAAAAGCCCTAGTTTTCTAATGTCCACATCCTGCTCTTGTCCATGCCTACTAGGAGGGTTCTAGTAAGACAGCGCTATGCAGGAGAGTTTACCGACCTAGGCGACTGCGGAGCGCGCAGCGTCTTTGCAGGAGATACCCGAAGGGTAAGACAGCCAGACGCATGTTGGTAAAGATAGGCTTTTCTTAGAATTATGTTAACTTATCTTAACGTATAACAAATTTTGCACCTACAATGCTACAAAAAATATCAACAATTCTTCAAAACAGGGATGGTGGGGATTATATTCTAGCTTTCCTGAATGCCAGATAACGATCCGAAGTGGGATCATTTCTACAACACTATTGCTATAGGCAATTGCCTCAAACCCCTTGACTAACTCTGGTGTCCAAGGTTCCTCTCGAACAAGGTGCTGCTTTTTCAAAAGCCAGTCTACAAGTTCTCCTCGCACGACTCCCGGCAAAATTCCTGCTGTTAAGGGCGGCGTCCACCAACAACCATCTCGCCACCCCCAGAGGTTACCTGTACTTGTTTCTAGCCAATTTCCTGCAGTATCTAGCAAAATGACTTCTTGGGCATCTAATTTTTGGGCGTTAGCTTTTGCTAAAAATGGGCTTAGGTAGTTACCTGTTTTATGAGACGGTAAACTGCGAGCAAATTCTGGTTCTGCTAAATTTGCTACTATACCAATTTTCTGGTTTTTTGTCAATTTTTTTGGCAGCAATCTTCCCGTTATCCACTCACGTCCATCAGGAAAGACGGCGATTCTGAGAACAGGGAAGTGCGTCATGAGAATTTCTGCTCCTTGACGCAATCGCTCCTCATCTGGTGTTGGCCAACCAAAGGTTTGTAAACTAAATTTTAGGCGATCGCAGTGGCAGCGCCAGTGAGTTAATCTACTATCGAGCGAGTTATTGTAAACTCGCAGCGTCGTGAAAACAGTTGCTCCGTAGAGTAACCCAGGATCGTCAATTTCTAATTCTAGAGTTCGAGACTCAATTAATTTGCCGTTATACCAGTAAATAAATGTACCTCCGATAAAGTGTTTGGTGGTATGCCTACGACACATTTGAGTCGCTTTGCGACACGCACTCTCATTCGCCGAACAGCCAAAAGTAAGTTGCAGTAGTTTACTCAATTGGTTATCGCCGATACAGCTAAATTCTAAACAATTCAGCTAAAGTCTTGGAAAACAGTTTTGCTTAGCTCATAGAAACATGCTTATACGTCCAGATTTTTCTGAACTGGACGTATAAACCTTCTTAATCTTAGCTGTAGAGGTTTGCTCCTCTCAAATCTGTGGCACAAATATCTGCTGCACAAAAGTCTATCCCACACAGCCTCAGCGCAAGGCACTGCTTCCTCACTTCCCACACCCCAGACGAAGTTTGACAGCTTGTCTTTTGACAAGTTGTCTGACTAATCGTAAGTTGACAAAACTGCTACTAAAATTTTGTCAAAGTTGGGTGCTGTGAGGTATAAAATGAAATTTAGTTTCCTGATTTTTCAAGTTATATTAATTAACTTTGCTTTAGCTCCTGTCACATTTGCACAAGAAAATAATTTAGAGTCAAAAAAGACTTCTATAAAAAAGACATCAGAAATCCCATACTTGAATGAGATAGAAAAACCATATAGAAGTGCAGAATTACTAACTCAAACACCAATTCCATCTAAAAAACCACAAACAACTGGAAATCCAGAACCAAATTCCACAACAAACGAGTCAAAACCCACAGTTGAAGATGACAACGCAATTATTATAGATGTGACAGGGAAGAAAGATGACCTTCCTCAGTCTACTCCGACATATGTGATTGAAAAAGAAGAAATCCAAAAACAAGGTGCTACAAGTGTATCTGATGTGTTGAAAAAATTACCTGGATTTGCTATCAATGACTCAGGTCATGGTGCAGATATTCACACAGGTACATACTATCGCGGAGCCTCGATTAATCAATCTGTATTTCTCATTAATGGCAGACCTATTAACTCTAATGTCAACACATATCATGGTGCAACAGATTTAAATAGTATTCCTGTAGAAGCTATTGAACGAGTAGAGTTGTATAGTGGTGCTGCTTCTACTCTCTACGGCTCCTCAGCTTTTGGAGGAGTTGTTAATATCATCACGAAAGAAGGTAGTACAGTTCCTCGCTTCAATGCAACTGCACAATTTGGGGATTTGAATTTTAATAATCAACAATTAAGCTATGCAGGTGCAACTGGCTCTTTAAGATATAATTTCAGCTTTGAAAGGTCTTTTATTGATAACCGTTACCGCGTTCCTGTTGGTGCGGCAAATCGTGATGAGCGAGGGTATTTCTTTAATGCAGATACAGCTAACAGCACATATTTTGGTAATCTTGCTTTTGATGTAGATAATAGAAATACTCTCAGTTTAGATGTGACTACACTTAGCAGCCGTAAGGGATTAATTTATTTTGGCTTTCCTTTACAAAGAGACCGATTAGATCATGATGGTTTAAATATTGGTTTTGCTTGGAAAACTCGTCTTAGTAATGATAATAGTTCTGTTGTGACAACAACACTAGGTTATAACCAAGATTACTTCAACACTTACGGTCCTAGCAGCCAATTTTATCGTACAGGAACTTTAGATACACAATTATATACAGCTAGGATAGACCATGCGTGGCAACTCACTCCAAATTATAAATTGCGCTGGGGATTAGATTTACAAAACACAGATTTAAATGGTGATGTATTGAGTACAGTTCCTAACCGAGTTGCCTTAAATCAAAAGGAAAACGAAAGTTTACTAAATACCGCATTATTTGCTGTTAATACTTTGAATATCACCGAGAAATTTCAGGTAGATTTGGGGTTGAGACAAAGCTTTGATAGCAAATTTGGTAATTATTTCAACCCAAGCGTGGGATTTAAATATGATATTTCTCCTGCTTTAGCTGTGCGAGGAAGTTGGGCAGGAGGACAACGCAATCCAGGTTTGGATCAGTTGTATGTTTATGATACGGTACATGGATGGCTACCTAACCGTGATTTAAAACCAGAAACTGGCTCATCTTGGACTGCGGGAGTTGATGTCAAATTTTTGGAAAATTTAATAGGACAGTTTACTTATTTCGGCAGTAGTTTAGATGATCGCTTAGGAGTCGTAGAAGGAAAATGGGCAAATATTGGCTTAGTTGACACCAATGGTTTAGAGGCGGCGCTACGGTGCAACATTGGTTCTGGATGGTCAACTTTTGTCAATTACACTTACACAGATGCGAAAATACAAACAGGACCAGAAAAAGGGTTACAGCTGGGTTTAATTCCCTACTCTGTTGCTTCTGCTGGTATTGGTTATGAAATTGCAGGCTGGCAAGCTAATTTATATGCTACTTACTATGGTGGCGCTCGTCGAGCCATATACGCAAAAGCTGGAGAGACAGCTACAGATTTTTCGCCTTCTTTCTTTAATTTGGATTTTAGCGCTCGCGTTCCTGTGACGAGAAATTTAGGGTTGACAGTTTATTTAGAAAATTTACTCGATGAACAATACGAGCGAGTCAATCGTATCTATAGCCCTGGATTTACTTTTCGCTTAGGTTTAACAGCTAATATTTAGACGTTTCAAAGATGTGATTGATAAATAAGTTTCACAGAATCAAGGAAATGCTGTGTCTCAGGTTTCATAGTATTAAAACTCCCAGAACCTTCGCTATCAATTATATAGTTTCCTGATTCAAGCTGAGTCATCAACCAATTTAGAAATGACTCAAAATCATCTCCTAAAACAAATTTAACGTCCTCATCTCTACCAAAATTTATAATTTGCCCCACTCTACCCCTCTCTCCTGGATCAAAATCTATGCCTATGTGGTTTCCACCCCAATCGTGAACAAATGGAATCCACTTCTTGTTGATATATATTTCTTTTACTTTTCCAGGTATATGAGATTTACCGCCAATGTCCTCATTTATTGTCTCATGTTCATCAATTATGTCTGACCATGTTTTCCACTGCTCAAATATTCCTTCCAGAGAAAGAAATTCCAGACCATAAAAAAGTCCGGTAGTCTTACCCTGCTGACCATTATGCCACTTGTAAAATTTTCTAAATGACATTGGTAGCTGAATTCCTATTTTATCTTCTAAAGATTCAATTTCGCTTTCAGTCGCTCCAGGGTTCAAATCCGCCAACACTTTCGGCAGATGCTCATTAAACCATGTTTCAATTCTATTTAGTATCTCTTTCATATCTTCATCAGCAGAAAGTGGTTTGTTAGTTTGCGCTATTTGCGCTCTTTACGGCTTGCTCCAACTTATTGACTTTAATTGACACTATAGTTGGAGAAACTATTAAAAAGATTGTCAGTAGTACAAGCAACAGAATACTCAAATGATGTTTGATTCGCATAAACTATAGCCGAAGTGCTACACGTCGCGTACCTCGACTCAATCCCAACCATAACCGTGATTTTGCTAAATTGCCCCTGATAAGAACGATGTTCACACTTTCCCATTTAGGTTAAAATTTCCAGTATGAGAGCAAAAATTGAAAACGATGTGCTTTTTCTTCACCACGAGGATGTGCCAGAGTATAAAAAAGGCGGTTCCGTGGTGAGGAATAGTTATTTTTGGGCGTTGCGTTCAATCGCTGGTAGAGCTTCGCGTTATACTGATTGGGAATATGAGCCTGAGGTTTGGTTCGCATTGACGCGGATGCTGTTATCCTTCGCTGAATCTGGATACTTAGGATTAAAAGAAACTGTGCTGGAGTTTCCTCTATCTCAAGGGGCAATTCCTGATGTGCTGCGAGATGTTTCCACTTGGGAATAGATAGAACTGGAGGCGGAGCCTCGGAAAATTCATTTTCAGGCTGAGTCTGTAAACAAGGAGAATGTAGCAACCTTTACAGAGAAACTTAATATTAAATTCATTCCAAAGTATAGAGATTAAAGGTGCAAAACTAGCTATGCTAGTTTTGCACCCCGGCAAAAAATTAGACCTCTTGCAAAAGTGAGATTTGACGAGGTTCTGTTAAGAGTTAAATGTTCATAATTTCCTGTTAAGCGTTCACTGTTCCCTGTTAAGCGTTCCCTGTTCCCTACTTCTGCAAGAAGTCTATTAATCTACTGGAGAGTTATAGTTATCCAAAAAATTGACGTTTTAAAATACCTGATGTGCTACGAAATATGTCAACTTGGGAATAGGATAAAACTGGAGACTGAGCCTGGTGAAAATTCATTTCCAGGCTGTAGCCCAAGAATGAGGATAACGGGAAGAATGTAGCGCCATTTACAAAGAAACTTAATATGACATTCATTCCAAAGTATATATGTTTAAGGGGCAAAACAAGCTACGCTTGTTTTGCCCCCGTGCCAAAAATTTAATAGATTGGAGAGTTATGAATAAAAGCTCTGAAGAATACAATCAGTTTATTGAAGAATACGAGAAAATGTTAGAGCACTATGCACGTTGTTCACAACATCTTACAGCCATAAAAACTTCAAAAGACCCAAATACTGGAGTCGCCGCACTATACGAAAAGGCTCTACAAGCACACATAAATGCCACAAAATCATACAAAAATTTACTTGCAATCTATAAAGAGTTACTCCATAAATGGCTTTTAGTAGCGCAATCCTATCAGAAAGATGAATAATTTAAATAGGCTCGAATACCATTTCAGGAATGAGTAGCTTGTCTTTCTCTGAATTTACAAGTTTACCTATTCCTAAAAAGTGCCCATCTTCATGGTAAACTCGTAAAAGCTCTAGTAAATTTTCTAAAACATTGAAAGTTATAGGAATACGTTGACCTTGACACCATTTCTGTGCTGATGTTGGTGGTAGGGTGATAAAAGGAAGATGCTGTAGTGGTGCATCAGGAGCAAGGGGTTGAAATGTCCCAGCTTGCAGCTGTGCTTCTAAGTCAGTCAAGGTGATGCTATTAGCAAGGTGAAACCCACTGCTTTGTGTTCGTGTTAAAGCAGCGAGAGTTCCACCAGTTTGTAAGATTGTTCCTAAGTCACGGGCGATCGCCCGAATATATGTTCCCCCACCACAGGCGATCGCCACATCCAATTCCGGAAACTCCTCTTCACGCCAGTCCAAAATTTCAATTTTAAAAACCTCCACTATCCGCGCGGGTACTTCTACATCTTCCCCTTTGCGTGCCAAGTCGTACAAGCGTTTTCCTTGGACTTGAATGGCGCTGTAAATTGGAGGAATTTGTTCAATTTTGCCCACAAATTGTTGCAATGCAGATTTTACTGCTTCTAAACTTAACCCGGTGCAAGGTTGTGAGGTGATGACTTCACCTTGCAAATCATCGGTTGTTGTACGCACACCCAAACGAATTGTCGCTTTGTAAGCTTTTTCTCCTGGAAGATATTGTAATAGACGAGTTGCTTTTCCAAGAGCGATGGGTAACACTCCTGTTGCTGCAGGATCTAAAGTTCCTGCGTGCCCGACTCGCTTGAGACGCAAAAATTTGCGTGTTTTGGCTACACAGTCGTGGGAAGTCCAACCGAATGATTTGTTGAGATTGAGGAAACCTTGCATATGAGTTCTGAATTTTGATTTGGCTTTTTTGATGATTACTATGTTTTATATCAAGTTCGCCTAATTACTTACAATAAAAAACCTCACCCCTATCCCCTCTGGTGAACTCCAAAGAGGGGTGCCCGGAGGGCGGGGTGAGGTTCATCGAAGGGAGTAAGTTTTGGTTAACGAGTTTTTCCTAAGGCGATAGTAACCGAACCTGTGACAACTAAAACGGCTCCTATGATTCCGAGAGCGGAAATACTTTCCGGTAAGATGAGAGTTGGCATTATGACTGATACAATCCAAACTGATATTAAAGTAACAATAGGAGCTAATGCCGAAACTGCACTAACACGTGAAGCTTCCAAATGTTCTAAAGATTCAGCAAAAGCACCATAAGCAATGAGAGTATTAAAAGCACAAAAAAGTAATAACCCTAAATGGAAAAGATTGAGTTGAAGAATTGCTTTTGGGTTAGCAAATGGAGTGAATAACAAAGCACATCCTGCATAAATCATGAGCATGATGCTAAAAGAAGATAAAGATTGCAGTAATTGCTTTTGTGCCAAAGCATAAAAAGTCCAAGTGGCTGCACCAAAAACAATCAAACCACTACCTAGAAGATATTGACCATGAGCTGTCACTAAATTTTTTAATTGTTCGTGAAAAAAGAGAGTGAATCCTACAATAAGAATCCCTACACCAATCCACTGAAGTAGAGTATAGCGTTCTCTAAAAAGAAATAAACCACCAAAACCCATAAGTAGGGGAGCCAACTGAATAATAACTTCAGCGTTAGCGGGTGCAGTCAGTGCTAAACCTTGCGTGAAAAAAATATAGTTCGCTGCTAAGCCAAGAGTGGCAATTACTAGCAATATCCAAGAAGTGGAACGCAATCTTAAAAGCGGTGGTAATTTTCCTCGCCATCCTAAATAAACAGCTAACAACACAAACGATACCAAAAAGCGAAACCAAATAATGGTGTAGACATCAAGTACTTTCAGAGTTACAACCAAGGCGATCGGTAGAATTCCCCACAAAAAAACGGTCACTAACGATAATGCTAGACCCAAACGCCAGCGACCGGAAGTTGTATGCATTGTAGTTATTAGTTATTAGCTATTAGTCATTAGTCATTAGTCATTAGTCAAAAAAGAAATGACTAATAACTAATTTTTAAAAGAAATCAGCCATCCAAGGAGATGCCCCAGCAAATATTTGAGTCGCTGCAAACCTTGCTGTATCTGTAGCATCAAGTCGTCCTGCAAGTTGCAATTGTTGCGGGGTAAATAAGCCTGTGTAGAGAGGTGCTAATCCTCTAATATCTAGCTTCATTTCGCCTTTTCCTCCACTGGTAACTTCACCGCGTCCATTGGCAACAGACAGAATAAATTTACCATTATTTTCAGCGAGTAAGTCATCTTGGATTTCCAAGTGCAGTTCTGCTTGAATTCCTGGTGGATAACCACGCTTTTCTAGCGCTTTGACTACATTAATCACACGCAGCATCCAATAGCTAGTAGACTTTTGCTTGGCGGTTTGCTCTGGTAAGAGTAAAGTTAGAGATTCCGTAGCAGAACCTTTCCATTGCACATTTTGAATTTGGGAGCGATGCTTGGCAAGAAAACTCCAAAAAGTTTGTGCTGCAGCTGTTGTTAAAACTGCCCAATCTCTGATTCGTATAAAAGAGCCATCCTGGTTTTGGTGCTGGCTGAAGATGATGTAGCCTTGGGGTTGTTCTGCACAACCAATAACATAGGCGTAAATTGCTTCCTTCTTATCTGATTTGAATATACCCTGCCAAATGCTTTGATGTCGCTCTAAGAGTCCATTGTTGAGTCTTGCATATTGCTGATAGAGTTCACGAAAGATTTCATGATCACCTGCTACAGCACCAACAGGTAGTGGCTCTTCCTTCACTAAGATGCTTTGAGTAGGAACTTCCCAAATAGAAGAGATACCCCCCTGTTCATACCCTGCTTTTCGGTATAGGCGTTGAGTCGCTGGATAGAGAGTAGAGATCGGTACTCCCTTGGCGTGGAGTTCTTTAACAGTGTGCTTCATCATTGTTAATGCTGCTCCACCTCCGCGATGTTCCGGAGCAATACCTACTGCAGCTATTCCCGCCATAGGTACACGTTCACCACCCCACCACTGAGGCATCAGGATAATCCCTAGTCCACCAGCAACTTCCTCACCTGCACGAATAACACGGAAGTTTTCTAAACCAATGGAGTTGAAGAAAATTTCGCTCTCACCTGACGACATGAGAAAACACTGCTCAAGAATATTCCCCAGCCGCTGAATGTCCTCTTTGATAAGTTGGCTGTATTCAAATTTTGGCGTCATATTGTACACCCCCTAACACGAATAAACTACAAATATACTACAATAACCAGTCGTGTTAGCGCCTCACCCAAAAGGTTTACCCAAATAAAGGAAGTTTTTTAGTTTTTGAGGAATTCACAAAGCAACACTCAGAATATTTCTACTGACACAATACGGGTAAGAAACTTTTTCTTTACAAGCAATCTTAACCTGTAATATCCATCCCCATACCATTAAGACGACTTAGAAAAGTACGCAGGCGATCGCTTTGAGGATTCGAGAGAACTTGGTGAGGCGATCCTTGTTCTACCACAACACCTTGATCCAAAAAGATAACTCGATGCGCCACCTCACGGGCAAATTGCATTTCATGAGTGACAACGACCATCGTCATACCCTCTGCTGCTAATTGTTGCATGACTTGCAACACTTCACCCACAAGTTCCGGATCTAAGGCGCTGGTTGGTTCATCAAAAAGCATAACTTGGGGATTCATACACAAACTGCGGGCAATAGCGACTCGTTGCTTTTGTCCTCCTGAAAGTTGTTCTGGATATGCAGATGCTTTGTCAAAAAGTCCAACTTTTTCGAGATAAAGTCCTGCCAATTGTGCACTTTCTTTCGCTGATTTCCCCAGCACTTGACGCGGCGCAAGTGTCAGATTTTCTAGTACGCTTAAATGAGGAAACAGGTTAAACTGCTGGAAAACCATGCCGACTTGTGTTCGCAGTTGCCGTAGTTGCCTGTTGCTAAAATTCGGTTGTGATACCTCAACATTGTTGACTAGTAAACGTCCAGAATCAATAGCTTCCAAACGGTTGAAGCAGCGGAGCAAAGTACTTTTGCCACAACCAGAAGCACCAATGACTGCAACGACTTCTCCTCGTTCTATCTTGCCAGTAATTCCCTTGAGAACTTTTAGTGAACCATAACTCTTTTCAATATTTTCAAACAGAATTGCAGGGGAGGAATTGTTCATTTTCTATGTTTATTGAACTACAGATGATTCTAGCTAAACACTCTGATACAAGAAAAGATAAAAGTTATGCTAGTACATATTTGAAGTTATTTAGTTACTATATGGAAATTGATTGTCCGCTTCTGTAGTAGTGTAGGGTGGGCACTGCCACTAAAACCCAAATATAGTGGGCAGGATCTGACTGGCAGTGCCCAACGCCAGATGCTTTAAGCCGGGAAACCCGTCCAACGCACTGGCTCCCCTACGTGTGTTTCTTAAAATTTGATTTTTAGAACATATAATTTCTGTTAACAATTATTTCTTTGGCAAAAAACCATGTTCCAGCCAAAAGCGACGCGATCTGCGCTCCGCGCAGCAGCGAAGCTATCGCGCAAAGCACCGGCCCTAATGACGCGATCGCATTTCATAAAATATTTCTTAACTGGTTTAGGTACGGCTGCGATTTTGTCAGCTTGTGAAAATTCAGGCAGCAATACTAGCAGTACTTCTAAGGGTAATTCACAAACAGCTACAGCAGGAAAAACAATTAAAGTTGCCACAGAACCTGCTTTTGCGCCCTTTGAGTCCAAAGGTTCGGGCAATGAACTCGTAGGCTTTGATATTGATCTGATCAAAGCAGTGGGACAAGCAGCTGGATCCACGATTGAGTTCCAAAGTCTGCCATTTGATGGTATGATTCCCGCACTTCAGGCAAATACCGTAGATGCAGCCGTCAGTGCTATAACTATCACACCGGAACGAGCGCAGACAATATCTTTTTCTCGACCTTATTTTAAAGCAGGGTTGGCGATCGCAGTCCGTCAAGACAACACAACTATCACCAATCTAGATAGTCTCAAAGGCAAGAAAATTGCTGTCCAAATTGGCACAACCGGATCTAAAAAAGCCAAAAGTATCTCTGGTGCTCAAGTTCGGGAATTCGATTCTACCCCTCTAGCTTTGCAAGAACTGGCAAATGGTAATGTGGATGCTGTGATCAACGATGCTCCTGTAACTTTAGATGCGATCAAGAGTGGTAACATCAAAGGTCTAAAGGTAGTTGGTCAACTGCTCACCGAAGAATACTATGGTATTGCCTTGCCGAAAAATTCTCCCAACCTCAACGCCATCAACACAGCTCTTGCAAAGATAATTTCAGACGGTACTTACGCGCAAATTTACAAGAAGTGGTTCAATGCAGAAGCGCCGAAATTACCAGAGACTGCGCCAGCTTCTAGCTCTTGAGGATGAGGCAGTGTCGCTTGGTATGGCGTGTTCAACATGGATACGATCGCGGCTCAGGCGAAAAAGGCCAAACCCATGTCGCGTGACGTTCCCGAAGCACCCGAGTGGCAATTGCTGGGCTGCTTTGCTAACGAGTGCAAACCGAAACAAATTGCAGCAGCGAGTCCAGTCACCTATGTTGACCGCAAGGATCCGCCGATGTTGCTGATCGTCGGGACAGAGGATACGACGCTGCCGCACCAGCAAACGCTGGAAATGGCTCAGAAGTTGAACTCGGCCGGCGTGAAGCACGAGCTCATCGTGCTGCCCGACGTCAACCACAGCTTCATCGGGAAAACCCCGGAGCAGACACGTGATGCCAATCTGAAGGCGCTCGCGGCCACCTTCAAGTTCATCGACCAAACGATCGGCAACGCCCAGAGTGCAAAACGTTGATAAGCGTAGACGCTTTGCGGCTTGCCGTAAGGCATCGCTTTAATATCGTGTTCGGTTAAAGACTTATCATTAAGACCGCAGAGGTGCAGAGGTGCAGAGGGGCAGAGGGGAAGGGTTTTTAAGCTTAATGCATAGATTCGGGAATTATAACTAATTAGCCGAACTTGATATAACTCCTGAAAAGGCAATCAAACAATAAATTTTTGTTCTTCCGTTGATTCACAAATTAAGGTTTTTGATACTTGCGTGCTTAACACGATCATGATTACTACAAAATACAACCATAGAGATAACCACAGAATCTGATTACTACGGGTGTACCAAGCAACAAAAGCCATCGGGATAAATCCTAGACTAAAGGCGCTTAAAGCCGTATTACGCAATAATTTTCCTTCCTTTAAACCAATAAAATATCCTTCTAAAACAAAAGAAGCAGCTAGTGTTCCTAATATTGGAATTAGCCAGATAACATAACTTTGAATCTCGTTAACAACTTCAAGATTATTGGTAAATAATCCAAAGATAAATTTAGGAAAGCAGACAAGAGTAAAAGCTAAAATGGACGACAAAAGTAAGCTGGTTCCAATTGATAATCGAATCAAAGATTTCATTAGCTGATAGTTCCCTTGACCTTTAAAGATACCAGCAAAGCTGGAAGTAGCATATCCAAATCCTTGGATGATGTAAATGCTGGTGTCAATAATCTTCAATAGCAGCCCGTTTTGTATCAAGATAGCTACCCCAAGGGCTGAACTTAAATTAGTGAAAATCAGTAAAGTCGAAAGAAACGACAGATATCGAATCAATAAATTTCCAATAAAAGTAAAAGTTGCCTTAAATGCTACCCAATTCCAGATCTGAGAAATTGTCGATAATAGAATTTTCCTGGGAATTTCCACAAACACAATTATCAGTCCAATTGTCAATGCTAAATACTGACTAACTGCGGCGGCTATTCCAGCACCTGCGCTTTCCAAACCTAATTGAACAATAATTAAATACGCTAGTAAAATATTAATACCGTTGACTACGCAAGACAAAAGTAAGTTAGTAAAATTCTTTTGCTGTCCTAAAAACCAACCAATCAGAACATAGTTTAGGGCAACTGCTGGTGCGCCCCAGATACGAGTATTAAAGTAAGCAATTGCTGCATCTTTAACTTCAGGAGCAGGATTTAGAAGCGCAAACCCAACTGTTTGCAAAGGAAACTGCAAGACTACAATTAGAACACCAATACTCAGAGCAACTATGCCATTTCGATATAGGGTGAGAGCGATCGCTTGTGAGTCATCCTCTCCCACTGCTTGAGCTGTCATAGCATTAGTTGCAGAACGTAAACAGGGGAACAATTGGTATATATATTCAAATAAAATTGTTGCCAGAAGGACACCAGCTAAATTGTCGATATCTGGCAATTTACCTAACAGAGCTGCATCAACTAAACCCACCAATGGGATAATCAGGTTGGAGAGGATATTGGTAATTGACAACAAATAAAACTGAGGGATGAAATCCTCTGTAGAGACAAAGAGTGTATCCGTTTTTGTCGGGTTCATTTAGCGCTCTAGCAATCGGTTACTCTGGATAACCAAATTTTTCTGAGGGGTTGCAATCACGTCTTCAGGAAACTTTGCTAGATCTGTACCTCGCATGAAATCTGTTAATAAGGCAACTGTTGAATAAGAATCGATATTGGTTGCACCACTGTTTGTGACAATGTCGTCGTAATGCACGGTTCTAAAGTCAAGACTCAAGCGTGTTAACCCCGATGTATTGGGAACAGCAGAGTGCATCTGCGCCCCTGAAAAGAGAATCAATCCGCTTGCTGGACAGACGATCCGAATTTCCGGCTCGATTTCGATCTGTTTTTCTGGATGTGGAAATTCAGCCTCGCGGAAATTTGTTTTATAGTCTTTCTCAAACCCTCTGGAATCATTATTGACGGGCTGATTCCAGTAGCGGGGGTGAAATGCAACAGTACGCTCAGACTCCAAATCATAGATAGGAATCCACCAGTTAAGCAAGCACATAGGGGCTGCATACCAAGTGTCACGGTGAGGATCATGGAAAAGACCTTCACCGTTAGGAAGATAACCTCTAGTGGGTGCCATCCGCAACTGAGGTAAATCAAAATAGGTTTTGCTTAAATCACATTCAAATTCCTTCAGGATTGCCTGAATCATCTGCTTGGTGTCAGGATGATTCATCAGTGTTTGCTTCAAGTCAGACTCAATGGTCAGAAACTCATCTACAGGTAGACTATACTCCGCTTTTGTGGGATCGAGTGAACCAAATGCTTCCTTAACCAAATTCCGCACAAATTGGCTCAGATCAATGGTACTGGAACGTGGAGAGAAGACAAACAATTGTCCATTGTGAATTTGTTGTCGCCTGACTGTGTCGTTATTCAACGAATCAAAGTAAATCGTATTCACATTAATTAACCCTTCAATTAAACTCAGTTTTACACAACTGGCATACTATTTAATTCCTGTAACAGCATAAAAATTCCTAGTAAATAAGAATTCATCTTCCTTGACTTGGTTAGTCAGAAATTCTAACCAAGCATCTGCTTGATCCGCAGGAAATCCTTCTGCAACAATCCAATTGCGAATCCGTTCAAAAAATGGACGATCAAAGTTGCGATCAATACGGACAGAAGCATCAACTTGAATATTTGTTAAACCTAGTTTCTTAAACATACTGGGCAACTTGCGCCCAATCCATCCATCACTCCAATAATCAGCTGCCGCATTGAGAACCTTTCTAGTAAGCTGTTTTTCGCCCGGATATAGTACAGCAGTTTCAAAATCCTGATCCATGACAGCGACCTTTCCTCCAGGTTTGGTCACTCTCACCATTTCTTTCAAGATATCTAGAGAGTTCGGCACATGAGCCAGAACAGTAGAAACATAGACTAAATCAAACGTGTCTGAAGGATAGGGTAATTGGCTGGCATCAGCTACCTGAATATGGAAGTCTGGAAAACGCTTAACAGCATTCGTAACTAGATATTCGTCAAGGTCAACACCATAAAAAGATGCCGAGGGTTCGCTCAGTTTCTGGCTACAAAAATTAAGTAAATGCCCTGTTCCACAACCGACATCCAGAATTTTGTTTGGCGTCAAATCAGACAAAATACAACTAAAAAACCAAACAGAAATCGCTGTATAGTAAGTCTCAAATCGATCAAGTAAAACTTTTTCTCCAGCTATCCCTTGTTCCTCTGAAAGACCAGATATTCTAGCATCAAGAATCATTACTTATTGTCCTTTCTATTATTTGCTATTTTTTGTAAACTTACGACTTAATCTTTTTCAATTATGTCATCTTCTATTCGACAACTTTCCTGAATAATTAAGTTGTACAGATTAAGCATAAAATCTTTACTGATTCTCTTCTGAAATCCTAAATCCTGACGACGCTTTTTAACTTCTTCCACTCGTCCCGGTTGCATCATAGGAATTTTTTCTTTTTTTTTGAAATGAGCGACTTCTCTACAAACTTCAAAGCGTTTACTTAACACTTCAATAATTTGCTCGTCTAAGGCATCGATTTCTTTTCTAAACTGTTCAAGTTGATTCATCGCTGATTTTTACCTTTATATAGGAATCCGGTTTGATTTGGTGAAATTGTTTATTAAGGGAGGGAATAGGGAACTGTTAACAGGGAACAGGAAAAAAGGCTCTTTAAGTGTACTGATTTTTTTAAGCGCAAAGCGCAGGCACTTTCACAAAAATCAAATATTAGTCCTATATATCATACACATTTCCATTCTCTTTTTCTCTCCTGATTTACGTAGTTAGTTTTTCATAATTATCAGCAGTTGTTGTTTCTATTTCTAGAATAGAATACATATCTGGTTCAAACTTTCCCTGGATCGTCATTACCATAGTTTGGATTAAAGCTTTCGCTTTGAGTAGCGTTTCCTGAAACTCCATCTCAGGATTAGAAAGCGCGATAATTCCGCCACCGATACCAATGGAGGTTTGATGAGGAGTCAAAACAGCAGTCCGAATGACAATATTCAAATCAGCTGAACCATTCAAACCCAAAAAGCCGATAGCTCCGGAATACACCCCTCGCGCCTCTTGTTCTAAGCGATCAATAATTTGCATGGTGCGGATTTTGGGTGCGCCAGTCATCGATCCCCCTGGAAATGATGCCTGAATGCAATCCACCGCTTGTAAGTCTGATCGCAACTGCCCTCGTACCGTTGTTACTAACTGATGTACTGTTGCATAGGTTTCTACATCCATTAATTTTGGTACGTAGACACTACCAACTTCACAGACTCGTCCCAAATCATTGCGTAACAAATCCACAATCATCAGATTTTCAGCCCGATCTTTTTCGCTGTTGCGTAACTGTTCCCGTAGGACAAAATCTTCTTCTGGGGTTTTTCCTCGCGGTAGCGTTCCTTTTATGGGCTTAGTTTCTACCCATTTTTTTCGATCAATCTTGAGAAACCGTTCTGGAGATGAGCAGGCGATCGCAAAATCACCAAAGCGCAAAAATGCAGAGTAGGGAGCAGGATTGATTTGACGTAATGTGCGATAAAATGTCAATGGATCGGGAGTCGCATGGGTGTAAAGCTGATTCGTCAGGCAAACTTGATAGGTTTCTCCTTCGTGAATTTCGTCCAAGCATTGATGAATATTTTGGATGTAAGTCTGGTAAGTGCGATGCAAATAGAACTTAATTGGCTCTTGATTTCCCTGAGGTACCATCGTTGGCAGAGGAGCAAGGGTTTCGAGTTGTTGTTGGATAGTTCAAACCAAGTTTCTACTTCTTGTGTTTGTCCTTTTTTGACTAATTGCAGCAAATAAAGACACTGTTCTTGATGATCGATAGCAATCATGCGATCGGCAAGTAAGAAAATAGCATCCGGTAAGGGGGACGAATGTACTAATTGCGCTCCGCACTCTGCCTTGAGTTCATAACCAAAATAGCCAACAAACCCACAGTTAAAATCAAAAGGTAGATCATCCGATTGACAACACCGATAGTCTATTTCCCGCTTTAGATATTTAAAAATACTTTCACTGCGACGGATCACGGTATCTGATTGTGTGATCGTGAGTTCTTGCGTTTGGGTATAATAGCGTACCAATAGACTGTTTGCTCCACTCCCATCGCCCATAAATGAAAAGCGAGATAAACCAGGTTCTACACGGCTACTATCTAACCAAAAAGCATTTGGTGCATCCCGAAACATCTGTACAAATATTTGTTCTGTTTCTGGGCAAATATTTAACTTGCGTGTATACAGTTCAAACTTTTCAGACTGTTTTTGCTCAGGATTATTTATAGCAGAACTAACAGATCCATATCCTGTAAAATACCGCTTTGCTGAACTTCTTGATAGTTTCTTCGTAAATTGTAGCGTTATATCTCTAAAGTTTTCGAGTAATTTTTGCCCATATTCTGTGCAGATAGACTCTGGGTGAAACTGCACACCCCAAAAGGGTAAATACCGATGACGCAATCCCATCACCAGCCCTGCTTCAGTCCAAGCAATCTTTTCTAAACACTCAGGTAGTTCATCAGCTACTAACAAAGAGTGATAACGCACTACTGAAAACTGATTGGGAATGCCTTGAAACAATTCAGAACCATTGTGAAAAATTTTACTGAGTCTACCATGTCGAACTTCCGGGGCATGAATCACCCTACCACCATGTAAGTAGCCAAGTCCTTGATGTCCCAGACAAACTCCCAGCAAGGGCATATTCACATTCTCAATTATCTGTCGGCAAACTCCAAAATCTGCCGATTTCTCTGGACGACCAGGCCCTGGAGAAATTACAATATTGTCAAATGCAATCTCTTTGATTTCATCCCACATCATCCGATCATTACGAATTACTAAAGGCAGTTCTCCATTTACTTCCCCAATCATTTGGTACAGATTAAAAGTATAAGAGTCATAGTTATCAATAATTAATGTTCGCATGAAAAAGTAACAGCAAAATATTTACGGTTCAATCAAAATTCAAAAGTAATAATAAATATATCAACTAACGAGTAGGTTTGACATTACAGATAATCAAGAATATTATCATCAAGCAACTAACTTAGTTTCAACATTTCGATAAGGATATGGCGTTTGCGATCATTAATCTTTTCGGTGGATACTAGACATATAACCCTGCTTTTTGAGTCGTTTTAACTGTTTGTAAGTCCATAAGTCCTATTAACCCAAGTTGCTAGTTACTCTTGTAGGCGATACGCGGAGCGTGACGCCTTTGGCGTATCGCAAAGTACCGCCAGAATTTTATAACCCGCAACTTGGGCTTTGCAACCGTGACGTAGTGAGGTATAACCTGTGATTAAAAAGACCAGCATACAAGAGAGGGTAATTCCCGTAAATTGGTCAGGTACAGGAGGGCTAGGAACTGTAACTTAATTCCTACCCAAAGGAACGAGATTGCTACTGATTTTTGGGTAGTTCTGAGATAAGTTGTTCGACAAAACCTCTCAGCCGTTCTTGCCAGTCAAGAACGGCTTTTAGCTTTTCTTTCTGTCCCTCATACCCTCTAAATGCAATCACTTCTTTGTCTAGAGGTCGTTTTAGCCTTTTTTTTGCGCCAAGCTGGTTATTCTTCTGAAATGGCATTTTCATTGTTTGGAGTGTAAGTTAACATACATATAGCATTAATAAAAGGTCGGTTCAATGCTCTTAGGTTTCAAAACAGAACTAAAGCTCAACAACGTACAACGCACTGCATTGATGAAGCATTGTGGAGTAGCACGCCATGCTTGGAATTGGGGACTTGGACTGACCAAACAGATTTTGGATCACAACAAAACTAATCCTGACTCCAAGATTAAATTCCCTAGTGCTATAGACCTCCATAAGTGGTTAGTGGCACTGGTGAAATCTGAGCACGAGTGGTACTACGAAGTCAGCAAGTCCACTCCACAACAGGCATTAATGGCGTTGCGTGAATCTTGGAAACGCTGTTTCAATAAGACTGCTGGCGTTCCTAAGTTCAAGAAGAAAGGTAGGCGTGACTCTTTCACACTTGAAGGTACAGTCAAAATCTTGGGCAACAATAAAATTCAAGTGCCTGTGATTGGAATTTTCAAAACTTATGAACGACTACCGCAGGTTAAGCCAAAGTCTGTTACCATCAGTCGTCAAGCTGATAGGTGGTTTATTAGTTTCCGGTTTGAAATCGAAACTCAAGAATCCAGCCATACAGACGTTGTAGGCGTTGACCTTGGTGTCAAAACTTTGGCGATCCTCTCAACTGGGGAGGTAGTAGAAGGAGCTAAGTCCTACAAAAAGTACGAGGCGAAACTATCCAGAATGCAGTGGTTGAACCGCCATAAAGTCATCGGCTCAGCTAACTGGAAGAAAGCACAACTCAAAATTGCTAGGTTACATGCTCACATAGCCAACATCCGCAAAGATACATTACATAAGCTAACAACACTGCTTGCCAAAAACCACGGCACAGTAGTAATTGAGGATTTGAACGTATCAGGAATGTTGGCAAACCACAAGCTAGCCAAAGCAATTGCGGACATGGGATTTTACGAGTTTCGACGCCAACTAACCTACAAGTGCGAGTTGTACGGCTCCAAGTTGGTTGTAGTTGACCGATGGTTTCCAAGTTCTAAGACATGCTCTAATTGTGGAACCAAGAAAGAAACACTTCACCTGAAAGAGCGAGTGTTTAAATGTGGTGAGCAGCGCCTTGCGGGGGTTCCCCCCGTTGTGGCGACTGCGAACCCGCAGGGTCACTGCGGTTTTGTCATTGACCGTGACTTGAATGCCGCAATCAACCTTAAGAATTTGTACGTATCCGGCAGTTAGTCGGTGAGTGCCTGTGGACTGGATAACGCCGACGTTACCAGAATGAAGCAGGAATTAATCAAAGCCCAGAGTAAATATTTCCAGCAATGGGTAGCTTTGGGCAGGAATTATATAACGGTTGCACCTAAACTGAGTGATCAATCTGCTTGAGACAGACCGAAGCCAATTACACAAATTGGTGGCATGAGCGCGACAGCAATTGCCGTACCAGCTAAACTAGAAGAAATTTTCGGCTGTACTTTGGCATAGCCACTGATTGCCCCAGCAGCGATCGCAATTCCCAAATCTAGTAAGGTTGGTTGACAGCGGGCTACAACTTCGCTGCCAAATTCTGGAAGTCCCACCAGAGAACCGATTAACCAAGCTAAAACAACTGCTACAAGCGTTAACAATCGCCAATTTTATTGGCCCAGATTTTCCACAAGATATCTTGTTTGGGTTGCATCCATAAAGCTGAACTCTGTGTCCACCCTTCGTAATTGGCGAAGGTATTGTTGTACCAACTTAGTTAACAATGATTCAAAGTTTAACTATCATTCTCAACGCTCTACCAAATTTACTTTTTGGCGCTGTAGTCACACTTGAGATTACCGCGCTTTCAGTTGTTTTTGGTATGATTGGCGGTTCGTTGATCGGAATTGCCCGACTTTCGCCCCTTGTACCCTTGCGCTGGGTAACTCGCGCTTATGTTGATTTTTTTCGTGGTACGCCTCTGCTTGTGCAGATTTTTATGATTTACTTTGGTTTGCCAGCACTGGCTCAAAGCATTGGCATACCTCTGCGTTTTGACCGTTTACTTGCTGCTGTCGTTGCTTTGAGCCTCAACTCTGCTGCATATATAGGTGAAATTGTTCGTGCTGGAATTCAATCTATTGAACCAGGACAAGCAGAAGCCGCAAACTCGCTGGGTATGAGTGAAGTGCAAACCATGCGCTACATCATCTTTCCCCAAGCGTTACGCCGTATGATTCCACCACTTGGAAATGAATTTATTACCTTGCTTAAAGATACCAGTCTGGTAGCAGTTATCGGCTTTGAAGAATTATTCCGACGCGGTCAATTAATTGTAGCTGACACTTATCGTTCTTTCGAGATTTACACTGCAGTTGCGTTGGTTTATCTGGTTCTCACCTTAGCAGCATCCCAATTTTTCTCTCGTCTAGAAGTTTGGATGAACCCAATCAAGCGTAAGAAAGCAAGCCAAAAAAGATTGAGTTCACCATAAGTTATATTTGGGCTATTTTTGACCTCGCCTCTGGTTTTTAACTTTCCAACACATTTAAACCTGCTTCCTTTTCTATTCTGTCTAAAGCCCTCTTCGCTCTCAAAACAACTCGCAAATAGGCTACTTGATTACTCCAAGCCAAACGAGGTAACAGAGGTGCTTGAGAGTCTACCTGAGTTTGGGAGTTAGTAATAGTTGTATTTTCTTCAGACATGATTAATGGGTTGTTAATGAAGGGACTGATAATTCTTGTTGCCAACTTTGTGACCATTGAATGCGATCGCCACTAAACTGAAGTGGATCATTGACTGGCAAAGGAGCATCAATTGCTTCCTCAACCAGAGCAAACTCGCCGTTATCAAACGGGTTTCCCTCCGCCTTATGCTGGAGAAACACTCGCTCGCGAACACCACGTTTTGCTTGCGTTAAAGCACGGTGATGACAGTAAGGATTATTACCTCTTTTGTCAAAGAAAACGTGAGCAGTCCAAGAGCAACCACCACGACAGAGTTGAGCAAATTCACAAGTCTTACAGAAACCCCAAAGATGATCTGTTCCTTTAGGAGTATCAGCTCCGAGATTAAATCGTAATTCCTCTGCCTCTTCAATGATTGTTCCCAGTGAGTGGTCACGGATGTTACCTCCGGTGTATGCTGAAGTCGGCAGTGAAGGACAACCTTTGATTGCACCATCGGCTTCAATGCCCAAAGTAGCCAGTCCGGCGTTGCATCCCTGCCAGAAAGCCCAAGCATGTCCTCCCCGCAGCAGTCGTTCGTAGGGACCGTAATAGCCGATATTATTTCCTGGCTGCACCTGCACTCCTTCTTCCTGGGCGCGTTGAGCAACACGAGCTATCATTGGATAGACATCCAGCAGTTCATATGGTTGCAGCAGAATGTCACTATTATCCGCTGCATTGCCCATTGGGACTGTTAACTGAATCTGCCAAGCAAAAATACCAGCATCACGGATACGCTCATAGATTTGGGGAAATTCCGGTGCAGATAAGCGATTGATTTGAGTGTTGCAGCCAAAGATAATACCAGCTTCCTTAAGATGGCTCATGGTCTTAAACGCCCATTCCCAAGAGCCTTTTCTACCCCTGAGGCGATCGTGAGTCGCTTCTAAGCCATCAACCGAAACAGACACTACACTAATTCCAGCTTCCTTCATCCGGCGTGCAGTATCTAAGGTGATACCATAACCACCAGTCGTCATGCCACAACGCATTCCAGCATTGGTAATAGCAGAGGCAATTTCCAACCAATCAGGACGCAGAAAAGCCTCACCCCCAATTATGGTGACTTCTGTAATCCCGACTTCCGCCATTTGTTTGACTAAATCAAGGGCTTCTTCTGTAGAAAGTTCTTTCGCCCTTGTGTGCCCTGCACGAGAACCGCAATGCTGACAAGCTAAATTGCACTTCAGCGTTATTTCCCAAACCGCATAACTCACTCTGCGATAAGTCATTGAAATACCCTCAGCTAATTTGTTCAAATAGGGACAGACTTATGCATCCGTCCCAAAAAACACAAGCTTATTGCTCAAGCTTTTTTAGAGTTCTTCTTTCGATATGACAACTCCATACATTGGCTGATAAATGGGTGGCTTAATAGGTGGCCACTTAATGGGCTTAGTAGGTGGCCACTTGGTGGGTGGTTCAGAAATAATCACTCCATACAGTGGCTGTGCCATAATTCCACCAAAAACAGTTGCCAATTCTTTTTCGTCTAAATCTGCCAGTTCGTCCTCATCAGCATTTAATTCCAGCAGTTGGACTGTATATTCTTGCAATTCTTCTTGGGTGAAATCATAGCCAGCACTTTTGACCGTTTGGCTACATTCATCTTTACTGTTAACCCCTTGAATTTGGGTACGAAAAGCTTCGTCAGTTCCTATTCTTTGGTAAAATGCTTTGACGTCTTCTAGAGACATAATTTCTCCTGGGATTACTTAAATTACAGCTAGTGGCATTGGGCAAAATAGAGCTACGCTCATAACATCTGGTTTTGAGGTTTAAAAAACTCAACAGATATTTTTGCCGACCTGTACTAGTAGTTTTGCTTAAACAAGCGTCAGCTTTACTACTGCATCAATTTTTCTTTATTGGTTATATAAAGTACTGGAGCAATAGAATTACTGACAGAGTAATCTTCTCACCTAAATAGTTTCAATTCAAAATGTCTTAACGATTTTTCAATTTTTGCCAGACGAAGGGAGGAGTTAATATCAAGCAAAATGTTACATATTAGGCTTGATATAACCCGCTGAGCGCATTTCCGATAGGACATAGGGACGAGAGGGAGGGAAGCAGTCCAAACAATTAGTGTCTAAACGAACCCCGCCCTGCATCGATCCCAAAAAACACAAGCTTATTGTTCAAGCTTCCTTTAAATGATTATTCTGGCGATCGCATTACAACACCATATAAAGGCTGAGGTTCCGGTGGTTTCATTACAACACCATATAGAGGCTGAGGTTCCGGTTGAACAATAACTCCATACATCGGGTGTACAGTTGCCCCAGCAAAAATAGTTGCCAATTCTTTTTCGTCTAACTCTGCCAGTTTGTCCTCATCAGCACTTAACTCTAACAGATCGGCTGTATATTCTTCAAATTCTTCTTGGGTGAAATCATACCCAGCACTTTTGACAGTTTGGCTACATTCATCCTTACTCTTAACTTCTTGAACTTGAGTACGAAAAGCTTCGTCAGTTGCCAGTCTTTCGTAAAATGCTTTGACGTTTTCTAGAGACATAATTCCTCTTAGGATGAGTTAAATACAACCAGTGCGATTAGACAACCATGCTGCAATAAAATATTTCTGCATTTCTGCCCTACTGCACTAATAGTTTTGCTTAACCAGCCATCAGTTTTTCCACTGCATCAATTATTCTCTAATTATTCAGTGTTTTTACTTAGCCAGGATAATCACTGGTTAACGATTATCTCACCGATACAATTTCAATTCAAAATCTCTTAATTATTTTTTAAATTTTGCCTTTTGCAAATAAGCTAATATCAAGCAAAATGCTAGGTGATTGAAATATCCTCAGCTAATTTGTTCAAATAGGGACGGATGCAGGTAAGTCCGTCCCAAAAAACACAAGCTTATTGCTCAAGCTTCCTTAGAGTTCTTCTTTCGATACGACAACTCCATACATTGGCTGATAAATGGGCGGCTTAGTGGGTGGCCACTTAATGGGCTTAGTAGGTGGCAACTTAGTGGGTGGTTCATAAATGATTCCATACAGTGGCTGTGCCATAATTCCACCAAAAACAGTTGCCAATTCTTTTTCGTCTAAATCTGCCAGTTCGTCCTCATCAGCACTTAACTCCAAAAGTTCGGCTGTATATTCTTTTAACTCTTCTTGGGTGAAGTCATAGCCAGCACTTTTGACCGTTTGGCTACATTCATCTTTACTATTAACCCCTTGAATTTGGGTACGAAAAGCTTCGTCGCTTCCTAGTCTTTCGTAGAATGCTTGGACGTCTTCTAGAGACATAATTTCTCCTGGGATTACTGAAATTACAACTAGTGTCATCAGGCAAAACAGAGATACGCTCATAACATCTGGTTTTGAGCTTTCAAAAACTCGACAGATATTTCTGCCATATTGCACTAGTAGTTTTGCTTAAACAAGCGTCAACTTTAGTACTGCATCGCTTTTTCTCTCTTGGTTAGTTATATAGAGTACTAGAGCAGTAAAATCACTGACTGAGTAATCTTCTCACCTCAACAGTTTCAATTCAAAATGTCTTAATAATTTTTCAATTTTTGCCTGCGTAGAAGGAGCTAATATCAGGTTAGTTTGATTACCTATGATTCTGGGGATAGGGTACCACAGGCGGGTGATGTTCTTCGTTTGTTATAAGTGTTCATTGGGAAAGGATATGACGCGCTGAGTACAGCCTGTCCAATAGGACATAGGGACGAGACAGAGGGTTTAAAAGAGTTTTTGCGTAAGTCCTAAATCAGTATCCAAACGAAACCCACATTGACACCACCTGTTTCCCAATCACAACCAACGCAACGCCAATCATTACAATCAGCGTCACTTTACCACCAGGAACAAGCGGTTGACTCATGCTATTTGATTGTTCCTGCTCTTGACGTTGCTTCCAAGTCATCAATGCCGGAATAATTCCACCTAAAACTGAAATACTGAACGTTCCAGCATAGTCTAGAGCAGCCAAGAAGATGCTAGGATTAAGCGCCCCAAGACTCATAGGCGGAAAAAGAATCAGTGAAAAAAGCGGTAGACGTTTAGCAGGCTGATTAGATGCTGAAATATCTTTGAACAAATCCAGCAAGCCATACACAAATCCAATGAATGATGTGACAATTGCAAACTCAGAGAAAACGGACACTAACACTGCTAACCATTCTCCTGCACCACCATCACGCAGAATTTGCAGTGGATCAAAAACAGTTCCGCCACCAGAAGTGCCTTGTTGCATATCAGTGCTGACGCTTCCCAAAATCACGGCATTCCAAGCCAAGAACATGATTAAGGGAATCGCAGAACCAATGAAGATGGACTGACGTATTTTACGGACATCACCTTCGAGTTGAGTGACAACTGTTGGCACAACGTTACTGTAAAAGAGCGCCACAAACATCACTGAAACGGCTGCAGGAAGTGCACTCCAATCTTGAAATGAGAAAGAGGAAGTCTTAAGCTGCGTTGCTGCCAACACTAATAGTCCAACAAATGAAGCAAGGACAATTGCCACAAACGCGCTGTTCAATTTTTCTACAAATCTTTCTCGCCCAAGATACATAATGCCACCAAACAAGAGAGTAAACGTTGTTGTCCCCACACTCGCAGGCAGATTATTCTGCACACCTAACACTTTTTCAACAGCAGATCTTAAAATTTCTCCACCTTGGCTGACATAAGCCACAAGCAAGGCATAGTGCAAGAACAGATACGCACCACCAGCAAAGCGCGCACCCAGCTTCCCAAGCGTCCTCTCAACCATCACCAACAAACCTGAACCCGAACTGCCGACAACACGCATTGTGTTTAAAGTCACCTCTGCAATCAGAAGACCTGAAACTAAAGTGTAGAGCCAAACAGCAACAAGCAGAACAGTTGATGGTACAACACCAGATGGCAGAGTTACCGCAGGTAATGCGAGGATACCAGCACCAACTGTCGTTCCAGCGACAAGTGCAGTACTTCCTAAAACACTACCTGGTTGATGATTGAGTTTGTTTCCATAGAGTTCAAGGTTAGAAAATAGTCGAGTGACTTGTGAGGTATCCGAGTTGAGAACTGCCTTCATATCGGTCTTGTTAAAGTACGCGCATTCTGAAACAATTTGTAACTTAACATAAATTAATGTAAATTATTTTAGCAAAAACAGTTATTTTTATCACCCTGGTGCTTGTTATCACTGCTATTTTCAAAGGCTATGCTGTTTGACGAGATGTTTTATAGATCAAACCAATTTAACCAACCGTCCCAACTTTGCACGATTTCTGCAAATTTTGCATAACCACCTGCTCTGGGATGAGCACCATCATTGGCTCTCGCTTCATCTTGCCAAATCTTTGACTTTTGCAAAATAGGAAAAATATCTAGATAAGGTATATTGAGTTGATCACAAACCACAGCAAACTGTTTAGATAAATTCACTATTCTGTGATCTCTTCCATCTTGTTCTTCATCTGCACATGGTGGTGGACCAACCATTAAAATAGGATACAACTGTTTAGCTGTACTCAAAATACTGCGGACATTTTCTATTGATTCTGCTAATTCAACACGAGGTTTACCATTTACCAGTGTTGTATCATTCACTCCAAAAGAAAATACAACTCTGCCATCATACTCTTTTGGTAAACGATAAGAAACTTCTTTTAACCAACGTTGTCTTAGCTGTGTACTCGTTTCCCGCCTAACTCCTAAATTATAGAAGGTGATATCATAGCCTTTTCTCGTGGCATCAACACAGATTCTTCCAGTCCATCCAAGAAACTCAGGATCACCAGTACCGTTGACAAATGATTCGCCAAGGAAACAAATCCTGATTTGTGGTCGATATTTTGACATAACTCAATCGAAATTCTGTCTTTATTCTTTTTGCATTGTCTGCATTTAAGTTGCGAGTACCTCAAGTTTTTCTAGGAATAGTTGACTTGACTGACTCACGCTCGTGTAATCTCTCAAACCATTCTCTCAAATAAGGGTACTGAAGAAGCCAATCCTCATTTAAGCGCAGGCTGTAATAACCCAGAGAACATAACGCTGCTACGTCTGCTGCAGTCCAACTTTCGCCGCCTAACAAATATTTAGCAGATCGCAGTTGTTCTTCAAAAATTGGTAAAAGGCGATTAATTAATGTTTCATATTTTGTCCGATAATAATTAGGAGCTATATCGCCCGTCAAGTTTAATACCCACAGATTGATAACATTATCACCTAAAGTATCTGCTAGTTCTTCCCATTTACGAGACTCAAGTTTTTGACGAGGAGCGCTTGGATAAAAATTTGGTTGTGGATAAGTTTCGTCTAGATACTCTGCAATTAGTGTTGAATCCCAAATAGCTGTGCCGTCTTCATCCACAAAAACAGGTACTTTAGCAATGGGATAATTTTTGATAAATTCAGGGGGTTTATTAAGTAAATTAACTTCAATTAGTTCGCAGTTCAAATTTTTCTCTGCCAACAGTATTCTGATCTTTCGAGAAAAGTTTGATTGCTGATGATAATATAACGTTCTCTTCATAAGATTTATTTTTGCTCGAATTTGTGTCTAAGATCAATTTACATTCAAGCAGCATAGAAAAGAGCTTCAAGAATAAAGTTATACAAAATCAACAAATAAATAACACACTATAACGTGAGATTACTGAGAACATCATGGAGGCGATGCTCCAGCAGGGTTACGGCGATATTTTCACATTTTTTAACAGAAGGGCAAAAAGCTGGTTGCGTCTGCTACGTCTGTTAAGACTACGTTTCTTACACTTGCTTGTGTTTCAATGATATTGAGGTTTTGTTAAAGAATTTGAGATAAGAATTTGCGAGTGCGATCGTGTTTTGGGTTTTGAAAGAAAATACTTGGTGTGGCTTCCTCTATAATTGTACCGCTATCCATTAAAATTACGCGGTCAGCAGCTTCGCGAGCAAATCCAACTTCATGGGTGACAACAACCATTGTCATACCATCAGCAGCAAGGGTTTTGATAACATCCAAAACCTCTCGCACCATCTCCGGATCTAAAAAGGCATTTACCCACGAGGAAACTTTAACCGAAATTTGTGCAAATTTTAACTTAACTTTTACTCTTAGTATCTTACTCTATCTAAGGAATTAAGAAATAATACTAATTCTAAGTCAATACCTCTGTTTTCCATGACTCCGCGTTCGCAAAACGTATACTTCGTGCATAGGCTGACAAGTCTCGTATAGCCGCACTGTGCCAGGGTTAAGAGAGGGTTATGAAAGCGGATTTAGTATAACTATGATAAACTACGGAAAGCTAATCAATATTTAGATATATGCAGCACAATCAATAAATGTTCCACAAAACAAATCAGTCTAAAACTGTCATTCAAAGCAAAATCAACAGAGCCTAAGAATTCCAGTCGAGAACGAGAATCCTTGTAAAGTGCTTCACGAGGTTAAACTGTGTCTTTTTATAGCTTAGAAAAATTATTTTCTAAGTGATGATATTTAGAAAATAGACTCAGCTTGTTTTTTCTGTCGTGGTTTTTACTAAAATTTGAGGATGAAACAATGTTTAAGGCGATCGCGTGTGCTTGGATACTCCTTGTTATTGGTGACTTCCTTTCTACTTTTTGCTATCACGTACCTGAACACGTTTTTGGTATCCTTCACTTACGAACTCACCACTCCTACAAGAAGAGCTTTCGCCATTATGCCATCCTAACTTTCAATTCCCAAGTTCTTCTGGATGGTATTCTGGGTGCTTTACCTTACTTACTCGTAGCAGCAGTTTTATGGTCTTTTTCCCCGATTGGTGTTGTGTGTGGGCTACTGTTTGGTCAGTTTCATGTATGGTGGAGACACACGACTACCTTGGGTTGGCAAACTCCAAAGTTAGTAGAGATTTTATGCCGAATTCTGTTCCTCACGACTCCAGAAAGACATTGGGAACATCACCAAAAAACCAACCAGGGTTATGGCGATATTTTCACATTTTTTGAACAGCCAGCGAAAGGCTGGTTGCGTTTGTTACGTCTGTTTAGGTTGCGTTTCTCGCACTTGGTTGTGTCTCAATAGTATGTTTGAGGTTTTGTTAAAGAATTTGAGATAAGAACTTGCGAGTGCGATCGTGCTTGGGATTTTGAAAGAAAATATTTGGTGTGGCTTCCTCTACAATCGTACCGCTATCCATTAAAATCACACGGTCAGCAGCTTCGCGAGCAAATCCAACTTCATGGGTGACAACAACCATTGTCATACCATCAGCAGCAAGGGTTTTGATAACATCCAAAACCTCTCGCACCATCTCCGGATCTAAAGCGGAAGTGGGTTCATCAAAAAGCATAACTTTAGGCTGCATAGCTAAAGCTCTGGCAATGGCTACCCGTTGCTGCTGTCCACCTGACAATTGTCCTGGATATTTCTGTGCTTGTTCCAAAATTCCCACTCGTTCTAGCAACTGCATAGCCGTTTCTTCTGCTTTGACTTTCGTCCACTTGCGCACCCAAGTTGGTGCCAAAGTGATATTTTGCAACACACTCAAATGAGGAAACAAGTTAAACTGTTGAAACACCATCCCCACTTCTCGCCGAATTGCTTCTATATTTTTTAGGTCATTTGTGAGGTCAATTCCATCAATTTCAATTTGTCCCTGTTGATATTCTTCTAAAGCATTAAAGGTGCGAATAAAAGTCGATTTTCCTGAACCTGAAGGTCCCATAAGTACTACGACTTCTCCACGATTGACACTTAGGCTAACCCCTTGGAGAACATGAAAATTTCCATACCACTTATGGATATCTTGGGCAATAAGAATGGGCTTTTGTTGATTCATAATTATCAGTCATTAATCATTGATCATTAGTTAGGAGTTTTCACCCCACTTGTTCACTTTCTCACTTTTGTTATGAGTCATGATATTTGAGCCGACGCTCACTTCTGTGAGTCGGGTTCATTGAAGCCATTACTTGGAGAAGAAATTTTAAAACCGGGTGCTGTGTAGTCTTGAGAAAGATAGTTTTCCGGAATGGCAATCTGATTGCCATCTCGAATAGCATAGTATTGAGGCGAGAGGATTTCAATGCCTGCTTCGTTACACTTGTCTTGGATATTCTGATGCAATTCGGAGTAGATTCTTGCCATGATGTGGGGTTTTTTAGTGTGGGCATTCAACTCATAGCTAACATAGAAATCATCTAAACTGGTTTGTAACACGAACGGTGTAGGATCTTTCAAGATGTGTTGAGTGGCAAGAGCTGCGTTAATTAAGACTTCGTGGATTTTTCGCCAGGGTATATCATAACCCAGTGTTAATTTTGTGTGCAAAATAAGCGGTGTGTCGGAGTCTTGAATCAAGGCGCTATAGTTAGTCACCTGGCTATTGAGAACTGTTGAATTGGGAATTGTGATCACCACATTCTTGACAGTACGAATCCGCGTTACCAGAAGTGTCTTTTCTGCAACATCTCCAATAGCATCGCCAATTTTGACGCGATTACCAACCTGAAACGATCGCGTGTAAATGAGAATTACGCCAGCAACAATGTTTGCAACCGCAGCGGAAGAACCAAGTGACAACAAAAGCCCCAGAAAAATAGATATACCTTGAAATGCAGGAGATTTTGATCCAGGTAGATAAGGAAACGCCACCACCGCTGCCAAGGCGATAATCAAAAATGTTGCTAACTTGTAGGTGGGTTCTGCCCACTCTGGATAAAACCAGGGAAAAGTCCTATCCCTGCCTAAGGCTTTGAGAACCAGCCGGGTAAAGCGAAGGATATAGTAGGTAACAACAATAATCACAGCAATCATCAAGAAGTTAGGGAGATTGGCTAAAAAACTCTCCCAAGTATTCTTAACAGCAACAAGCAGGTTGTTAACTATAACGGCTTCCAATCCCCTTGTCCAAGGGAAGAAGCTGATAACCAGTGTGAAATAAACTGCTAGAATACCTAGCCACAGAGCCAAGCGGACTAACTCAACGAAGCGAGTCAGTACAGAGGAAACCTGAGCTTCAGATAGCAACTCAAAATTGTCGATTCTCACTGCTGGAACTGTTTGTTCATGATGATTAAGTCTGGCAAAAATTCGGGCAAAGCCCTGATTAAGTAATTTTAATAAAATTAATAAAGTAATCGTGGCAATGACGCTATAAAAAACTCCAAACAAGATGTACTTTAAGCTATGTTCTTGCCTGTATTTCTTAATCACAGTTTGAATTTTGCTAGTATACTCACGGGCAAGTTCTTGCTTGGGTTTGCCTGCGGCTTTAGCATCTGCCTCTGTAACTGTAAAAAGTACCTTCTCTCCTGCTAATATATTTACAGTATTTTCTTGTTCCTCAGTCTTCAGCGCCGTAAGTGGAATAGATACATCCTCAGCAAGCACTTGCAGTCTAGTGTTAACTGCTTGCGATCGCTCTGCTGCTGAGAATGATCCAACACGTTCCTGGATTACGAAAATTTGATCGTCCCCCAGAACTACAGGAGTTCCATCGACTGGATTACCACTTGTAGAATTTGTTTGAGAATAGGCAAAGGGTACTGCTGTAATCGTCACAAATACTGCCAGGACTAAGGAAATGAATTCATTTAACTGCTTTTTCAAGCTAATTCTCATTCTTTTTTGCAAATTATTTAGAGGAAGTTTATAAAGTAATATAACTCTAAATAAACACAGGGAACAGAAAACAGGGTAGAAGGGGGATGGTGTTTCTTTTTTCTTTCATATGTTGCTAGCACGTAGCGGCGCTAGTGAGAAGGCTCTCAACAAACATATTAGGTGAAGTGAAAAATGGGGATAAGCTTTCAGCCAAAAGCTTGAGCTTTTTTCTTTAATAATTCAAGCTGATACTTGAGAGCTACTAAGCGTTGCGTTTCGTCTGAGTTCTTGTCGATGTACTCTAGTATCTTAGTCATATTTTCGTAGTTTAAAGCTCATTTAATATCTTTTTATCAGAAAATATATAGATTTATGAAATGTCTAGTATCGCTGTTGTATTTTGTTATAGTCTATTATACGTTTTGACCCTTGGACTGACTAGATCTCGCCTACCTTTAGTGTAAATACCAGTTATTAAGTCTTGCGTGTTTTCATTCTTATTTGTACCCCCTGAACGCTTACAATAAATTTTATCGCAACCTAACCAGTGGTCACGCACACTTACTACTGTGAGGTAGGATATCAAATACCCACTCGCTGGGAAAATTAATGAAATGGCAACAAAATGACAGTAATGATGAACAAATTAAAATACTTTACCATGTTAGCTTTATGTGTCGTTTTTATGGGCGAAGCGACTATAAATATTTCTGCCCAGGCTGCTGGAAGTAAAGTTTTATTAACGGCTGAAAACCAATCTCTCAGCCAATCGGATATTGATCAAGTTATCGCTTTTTACGAATGGGCATTTGCAGCAAAATTCACTAGCAAACAGCGCAGTGAATATCAGTCAATCAAGTTAAATGAATATAGCAAAGATCCAGCAGGAACCAGAAAAAGCATTGACAATCTAATTTCTAATTATACAAAAGTTCGTGCTAAGAATGAAGAGGAACAAAGCCAAGTTCGGCAAGCATTTAACAAAGAATATATTGGGCAATTGCGAAATTTGCCGGATGATGCGGAAGCTAAACTTTTACTGTCTGTTTACAACAGCGCACACACGGGCGAAACCGCTTCAAATAATGCGGATGATTCATCTGGCAGCGTTGGAGATATTTCGTCTATAGTTGGAAAATGGGTCTGGACGCGTACCGGAAGCAGTACTTACAGCACGGGTGGCGCATATATGGGTTCAAACGGTTCGCGTTTCACTTATCAATTTCAGCCGAACGGAACAGCCGAATTCACAGGAATTATGAACGTGATGAACGGCGGCTGCAACCAGCAAATTTTCCAATCTCGAAAAGGAAAAGTCCGTCTGAGCGGCAGTACAATGACAATTAACTGGTCTCCAGGAACTTTCACTCGTGACTTTTCGTGCGACAGAGCGAACAACTACAAGAAAACTTTGGCTGCTGAAAACGAAACTTATCAGGTGAAATTCAAAACCGATCTGGGTCAGAAACAGCTTTGTCTCAGGGGTAAAGACGAAACCTGTTACAGCCCGACAAAGTAGGCAAAATCACGATTTTTTATAACCCAAGTTGCGGGTTATCAATTACAGATTTGTCACAATTATGCGATAGCTTCGCGCTCTGCGCTCTGCGCCATCGCCCTTGGGGTGGCTTCCTGCTTACGCATCGCCCACAGCACGCACAGCGGTTGCGCGTAGGTGCAATTGTTTCATTTAGCATATACCCCTCCTACATTTCTGTTCTAGAGGGGATTTTATTGTTTAAAGTACTTTTTTGCATCACCGTTGATCCACACCCAATTCCTTTTCTAAGCGTCGAGAAGCTAGCGACATGGAATAGCAAAAGACCCAATAAATAAATGCAATGAATAAATAGACTTCTGCATAGCGAGCAATAAATTGAGGTTGAGCCAGGATAGCACGAGAAATTCCTGTTAATTCCAATAATCCAACAATTGATAACAAAGAAGTATCTTTAAACAAACCGATAAATTGACCAACAAGCGCTGGGATAACAGCACGTAGCGCTTGGGGAAGAACAATGAGTAATACTGTTAAAGGAGCATTCAACCCCAGTACTTTGGCAGCTTCAATTTGTCCGCGTGGAACTGATTGAAGACCACCACGTACATTTTCGGCTAAATAAGCAGCACTAAAGAAAATTAAACCAGCAATTCCTCTTAAAACTCTGTCTAAACGGTATTCTACTGGTAGAAATAAGGATAACATCACTTGAGCAAAGAACAAAACTCCAATCAGTGGTAGTCCTCGGATAATTTCAATGTAGAGGATACTAAACCAACGCACAACAGGTAGCTGACTTTGACGACCTAATGCTAATAAAACACCCAAAGGAAAAGAGAGAACAATACTAATTACCGCCATCACCAAAGTAAGCAGCAAACCATTCCACAAATTGCTTTCTACTGGTTGCAGTCCAAAACCTCCCCCAATCAGCCATAGGATAATTGGAAAAGAAAGCGCCCACCCAAGTGGTAACCAACTGTTCATTTGACGGGGTAAACGTTTCGTAAAAGTTCCCCATGACAAACCAAAAAGACCGAGGATAATAAACAGTGCTAGCCACAGTCGCCAGTAAAGTTGTTGTGGGAAACGACCAACAAAAAATAAAGATAAGTTGGCTGTGATGACTTGCCATTTTGCTTGAGTCAATATCCAAGTCAGGACAGCTTTGATACCAAAAAAAAGCAAAAAGAGACAGACAACAGTGAGAAGACTGTTGTACCAGTTGTTAAACAGATTTTTCTGTAGCCATTGTAGAATAGTAGGCTTTTGATTTTTAAAAGAACTCATTTGAAAAAACTCATCTTTCCTTGAGTTGCACGCTACGGTTTAACAAATTCATCCCTGAAGAGATGATCAGGCTAATGGTCAGATAGGTAACCATAATTAACAGAATAACTTCTACAGATCGACCTGTTTGGTTAAAAGTTGTGGAAGCCACAAAGTAAATATCAGGATAGCCGATCGCAATTGCTAAACTAGAATTCTTAGCTAAATTAAGATACTGACTGGTTAATGGTGGAATAATCAGCCGCAAAGCTTGGGGAAAAATCACTAGCCGTAAGATGAGATTCGGCTTAAAACCTAATGCTCGTGCTGCTTCCCATTGTCCTTTAGGAACTGATAAAATCCCCGCTCTGACAATTTCGGCGATGAAGGCACCAGTGTACAGCGTTAATCCTAGGATGAGTGTTGATAATTCAGAAGAAAGTTCTATTCCAAAAGGAAGGGTAACTCCTCGATTATTAATATTTATAAACCCAAGTAGGGAAATTTGATTTTCTGTTTTTGGCAAACTGAGGAAAACCGCAAAATACCAAAAGAACAATTGCAGAAGTAAAGGTGTGTTGCGTAAGATTTCGACATACACTAGAGCTAGCTGACGTACTAACCAATTATCCGATAGCCGCCCCACTCCCACAGTAATGCCAATAATTGTTGCCAGAATGATGCCAAAAACTATCACTCGCAGCGAGTTCACTAATCCAACTAATAAAGCACGGCTGTAGGAATCAGAAGATTTATAGGGAATGGGGGTTTCGCCAATATCGAAGGATGCTTGGAATTGTAAAAAATCAAATCCTAACTGCAGACCTAGCCGGTGGAGATTGTATATTAGGTTGTGCCATAGTATCATCACGATTATGGCAACTATGAACGCGGCTATCACCTGACCGAGAATAGGAAAAAACTTTCGGTTGCGCCAAATTGGAGTCATAGTCAAACAGTGAACAATGAACAGGGAACAGGGAACAGGGAACAGTAAACAAGGGGTGAACGAGTCCGTTTCCTACCTGATAACTGATAACTGATAACTTGTTTATCGAAAGGGTGGAGCGTAAAGAATACCACCTTGATTCCAAAGTTTGTTTGGACCACGTTCCAATTTCAACTCAGAGTTTTTCCCTAAATTACGTTCGTAAATTTCACCATAATTGCCGACGTTTTTGATAATATGAACTACGAAGTCGTTTGTTAAACCCATGCCTTTACCAAGGTTACCTTCTGTACCTAGCAAGCGCTTCACTTCTGGGTTATTACTGTTTGCTAATTGACCAACATTTTGGGAGTTGACTCCGAGTTCTTCAGCATTGATAAGAGCAAAAATTGTCCATCTCACCATATCAAACCACTTAGAATCTCCATTGACTACAGCAGGTGTAAGAGGTTCTTTTGACAGCACAGTATCTAAAACAACATGGTCATCCGGTTTAGATAGGGTGGTGCGACGGGAAACGAGTTGAGAACGGTCTGCAGTGACGCCTTCGCAGCGACCTTGCTCGTAGGTGGCAAAAACTGTGTTAGCATCTTCAAAGACCAAAGGCTTGTAGTTGATACCACGTTGCCGCATTTGGTCTGTCAGGTTTTGCTCGTTGGTGGTTCCTGTCCCGATACAGATAGATTTGCCCTTGAGGTCTTCTAGCTTCTGAATATTGCTATTTTTTTTCACCATTATGCCTTGACCGTCGTAAAATACCACGGCAGTAAATTTTATACCTACAGAAGTGTCTCGGCTCATACTCCAAGTGGTATTTCGGCTGAGGATATCTACTTCGCCCGTTTGCAAGGCTGTAAACCGTTCTTTGGAGTTTAAGTTGCGGAACTCTACTTTGTTGGGGTCATTAAAAATTGCTGCGGCGATCGCCCGACAAATATCCACATCCAGCCCTGCATATTCACCGTTAGACTTAACATAGCTAAATCCTGGCAATTGTCCGCTGACACCACAGATGAGCTTACCACGGCTTTTGATTGTATCCAACAGACTTCCACCACTTCCTCCCATCTGTCCAGCACAAGCATTCAGTGAAAAGACTAGAGGTAAAGTAGCTAGCAGTGATAACCCCCGTTTGAGCTTCAACATTTACCAATTTTTCCTCTGCTCAATAAAGACTAAGATACTTTATTGTTTACCAAATGGTTGCAGAGGTGAGCAGTTTATACTAAAAATGTTAGAGCAAGCTACTTAGGCTCTCTATGCCAGCTAAAGAAATTTACCATTATGCGGTGATAAACGCTCTGGAAAAAGAAAGTTGGAACATTACCGCATCAGATGATTTAAGCATTAATATAGATGAACCAAAGTAAGAAACCAAAAATCGCAACTTATGGAAAACTTAGAAAAAGATGGAAAACTTAGAAAAAGTAAGTTTAGAGAGTACAAGACTAATTCTCCAAGCGATTTCGCTGGAATACACAGAAGATGTGTTTAGGGAATTCACAAGCTAAATTACCACCTTTATGTATCCGAAACCAGCTGACAATATCAGTGAAACCGAGAAGGTCATCAAAGGTATGATTCAACAACGATAAAATAAAACTGACCTAGTGTTGGTAATTCTCAAGAAGAATACTTTGGAGTTTTTAGGAATTTGCTCCGTAGATCCTATTGATACTGAGACACCGGAGTTAGGAATTTGGATAAAAAAATCAGATCACGGTAATAGTTTTGGTAGAGAGGCAATTTATGCATTGAAAGACTGGGTGGATAAGAATTTGGAGTACAAATATCTTTCCTATCCTGTTGATAAAAGAAATATCCCCAGTCGGAAAATTCCGGAAAGTTTTGGGGGTAAAGTATTTCGCGAGTTTCAACAGACTAACAAGAGCGGTAATCTTCTCAATGAGGTTGAATACAGGATTTATAAATGAAAGACATGTCCTAAACTAAAACTAACGTCGTAAACGCTAAAAAAAAACATTATGAATATTGATCAACGCTCTTTTTCAGAATTATTTACTGAACCGATTGGTAAAATATTGATAGAAAATTAGCATCTTTGTTTACTCGTCTTTGATTCAGAACGAGAGATCATTCTACAATGGATACCTTAGAAAACTATCGCCAAATTATCCAAAAAGTATTAAGCGAATATGCTCAACTTCCTTACGCTTATGGGCAATTAGAAAGACAGTTAATCATTGATAAAAATGCCAATCATTATCTGCTGCTGACACTAGGCTGGGAAAATAAACAACGGGTGCATGGTTGTCTAGTTCATATTGATATTATCAACGATAAAATCTGGATTCAAAGAGACGGTACAGAATATGGTATAGCCAACGAACTCGTCAAAGCCGGAATTCCCAAAGCTCAAATTGTTCTGGGTTTCCAACCAGCCGATGTGAGAAAGTATACGGAATTTGCGGTTATTTAGCTTGTGAATTTAGAAACGCGTTCGTCAATATTCGCTCTGGACGAATGCGAACACGTGAAATTGATGATGACATTTCAAAAATTAATTTTTGCAGCCAGACTTTTCAAATCTGCTACTTCCAAATCTGGTTTCCCTTGAGCAGGTAAAGCAGCCCCTGAACCTTCTTGTCCTAATCTACGATTTACCCAAACTGTCGATAACCCAAGGGAATTTGCCGGAACAATGTCATGGTAGATACTACCAGCAACGTGCAGAATTTTTTCAGAGGGGATGCCAATTTTTGCGATGTGGGCGATCGCCACGTGAAAATTTTGCACAGAAGGTTTATAGCTTTTCACTTGCTGTGCAGTCACAATCTCATCAAATTCAACTTGCAGATGTTTTGCTGTCAAGGCAAACAAGTCATCATCAACGTTGGAAATAATTGCTAGTTTGAATCGCCGTTTCAATGTCTTAAGAGCTTCAACAGTATCAGCAAAAGGTTGCCAATCCTTGACAGAATCAGCAAGCGCATTTAATTCTTCAGAAGAAGGCGTAAATCCAAATTGTTCTCCAAATTTTTGCACAACCCCCTTGAGAACATCTTTGTATCTGCGGTACTCTCGTTGCTCAAGATTAGATTCAAAACGAGCAAACCACTCAAGGATTTCGTTCTCACTCAGTTGAATCTGATGAGACTGCAAAACTGGTTGCAACGCCTCCAGTACACCTTTTTCCCAATCAATCAAAGTTCCATAGCAGTCAAAGGTCAAGACTTCATATTGATTCAGGTTAATCATGGTTTATGCTCCCTAGCTCAATGCTTTGTCAGCTGAATTTTGTTTTTCTATTTCTTGCAGGTGTTCGACGAGTGCTTTACCATCTGTATTGTGATTTTGGGCGATTAGCTCTGCTGTTGACGCATCGCCTAAGCAAATTGCATTTACCAATTCTCGGTGCTGCTCTATGATGTCATCTAAATCTGGGTGCAGGGCATTGCAGGAAATGATGTTTTCTAGTCTTTGAGGGGTCTAAGTGCTTCTTATTGCGCATTTACAACTGTTTCAGGTACTTCAATCCATTTCCGCAAAGCCCTTCCTTCCGAGTTTTTGACTTCAGGACTTACGCAACTGGCACATTTTTCTTCAAACTGTCACAGGTCGAGAATTTGGCTATAACGTCTATAAATCAATGCTTACGAGCATTTACCTCAATTTGAAATATATGTGCCAGTTGACCTTATATTGTGACGCTTGCGTAAGTCCTAGACTTTACACTTTCCTAAAAAACCATTTTTGTCCATCTACTTTTACATCCAACTGCTGCACTTTCGCAAATTCACTGACAGCAGCAATAACTCCTCGCCAAGGTTCTGACCAATCATCACCAAACATAATTCCACCATGTGTTAATAACTGCCAATAATTTTTTAAGTCCTGATATACATCATGTTGGTCATGGCTGCTATCAATATAAATTAGGTCTGCTTTGATTTGATAATGTTCAAACCATTTAGCAGCAATATTACTCGTACTAGGGAATGGAACAATTCGGTCTTGAAATCCCTGGTGCATTACATTTGCTAGAAATTGATAATAAAGCGTAGGATAACCATGCTTTCGGAGGTTACTGAGTCCCAATTCTGGGTCTTCTTTATGGATAAGATGCTCCAGCCCTCCCAACCAAGTATCAATACAGACGATGGCAGTATCAATTCCTTTTTCTTTTAATAAACTTGCCATATGAATTGCAGAAGCACCTTTCCAAGTTCCCACTTCCAGAATCAACCTGGGTTGAACTGTGCTGATGAGCTTATCAAAAATAAGGTCAGTTGAACCCCACCCTTGCAGATTTAGTGGAATAGCTTGATAATCAAAATCTTCGTAAGGACTGACGGTATAAAGCCTGGTTAATAACGATTGTGCTAGTGCATAGCCCGACAAATTTAAGAAATCCGTTTTAGGAGACATCACAGATTTTTGTAGTGCACAACTGTACCATTATACGAAGTTGCCAAAGATAGTATTGTTACATTTTCCGTGGTATACGCGGACTAAATTCTGAAATCTCCATCACTATTTTTGCATAAACGACTTGTACAGGGATTACTGCCAGGTCTATTTTTTGACTCTAAACGTCAAATTGTAGATTGTCGATTGTTGACAATCTACAACTGAAATTAAGCTTATTTTGTGGAAGTCCTTGTCACTAAAATCTTTGCAGTAGCTTGATAAACGCAACACCAATAAACAACCCCGAAAATTGCGCCAAATAACCAACACTTATGGGGTTAACGCCACCAGGAATATTCAAACTCCCAATTCCGTAAGAAATCTGCTGCACAAACCACCAACATAAATAGAAATAAGCTGGTACTTGTATGGGAAAAAACACAATCAAAAGGGGCAGAATAGTGTCAATTTTTGCTTTAGGAAACTTAAGCACATAAGCTCCTAAAATAGCTGTAATCGCCCCGTTAGCTCCAATCAATGGCACAGTCAAACTCGGTTCAGCTAGAATTTGTATGAACCCAGTAAGAATCCCAGAAACTAAGTAAAATACTAAAAATCGTCCGTATCCCAAAACACTTTCAATCGTTTTACCAAAAACCCACAAAAATATCAAATTCCCTAAAATTTGGCTAAAACTGCCATGAAGGAACATTCCCACAAGCAGTGAAGTCAAACCCTTCAGCACAACTATCCAAGCAGCTGGGTTTCCAGCAAGTGCATTTGCAAAAGCTGCACTGATTTGTGCGGGAACGACACCCCAGGCATTGACAAAACTGCCCAATGTACCACCAAGCTCAAGTGTCAGTTCCCATAAAAATAGACCAATGTTAATGCCAATAAGACAGTAAATAATTATTGGCTTTCTCCGTTTGAAAAAGAAAATGCGATCGCTAATAGGAATCATATCAATAAGTCATTAGTTACATAGTTATTCTCTTTATCTGGCTTATCCCCTTATCGACCCTTAAGAGAAGCTGTGGCAAGATTGGAATCAGACTGTACTACATGAAACTAGGCTAACCAAATGTTGGGAACCATACTTGTTGGACGATACCAAATTATTAGTCACTTGGGAGGTGGGGGATTTGGTGAAACTTTTGTTGCTTGTGATACTCAATTACCTGGTTCTCCTCAATGTGTCGTCAAAAAACTCAAGCCCCAAGCTAGTGACCCTGATACTTTGCAAACAGCCAGACGCTTATTTGATACAGAAGCGAAAGTTCTGTATAAATTAGGCATTTATGACCGCATTCCTCAACTTCTAGCTTACTTTGAGGAGAAACAAGAATTCTATCTCGTACAGGAATTCATAGAAGGTCATGATCTCAGCCAAGAAATCATACCAGGAAAACCCCTAAATCAAGACCAAGTTATTTGTCTTTTAGAAGAGATTTTAGAGATTTTAGAGTTTGTCCATCAGCAGCAAGTTATTCACCGTGACATCAACCCACGAAATATCATCAGACGCAAGCCGGATAACAAGTTAGTTTTGATTGACTTTGGCGCTGTCAAACAAATCACTACCCAAGTTATTATTCCTAGTGGAAAAACAAAATTTACCGTTGCGATCGGTACTCCAGGGTATATTCCCAGCGAACAAGCACTAGGAAATCCAAAATTCACCAGTGATATCTATGCTTTAGGAATACTTGGCATAGAAGCACTCACTGGATTATCTCCGGAACAACTAGAAAAAGATGCAGAAACTGGTGAGATTGTATGGCAAAAACATACCTCGGTCAGTCAGGATTTTGCCAAAGTTTTAAATAAAATGGTATGTTATGACTTCCGGGAACGTTATTCTTCTGCAAAACTTGCCCTACAAGGTTTGAAGGATTTAAAAAACTCTAAATCTCAGATGATGACATTAAGTGTTGGTATATCAAAACATAATATAAACAAAAATTTACCAAAAATAAATCCACCTAAAAAAAAGGACATAAAAAAGATTTTAGTGGGCATAGGTTTAATTGGTATAGGTGTAGGAGCATCTATATATATTGCTCATGCAATCAATTCTGTGAATGCTACTGAATTGTATAAGCAAGCCAATACCTTATATGAGTTACAGCGTTATCAAGATGCTTTATCAACATATGCAAAAGCGGTTAACATCAGACCAGATTACGCTCAAGGATGGAATGGACAAGGTAAAACTCTGTATGAGTTGAAAAAATTTCAGGAAGCACTTGCAGCTTACGACAAAGCAATTCAAATAGAACCAGATTATTTAGAAGCTTGGAGTGGACGTGGATTTGCATTGAATAAGTTGCAAAGATACCAAGAAGCGATCGCCTCTTTTGAAAAAACATTGCTTTTGCAAAAGAACTATCCGGAAGTCTGGAATGCAAAGGGAGAAGCTTTAGCTAAATTAAATGAGTATGATCAAGCACTAAAATCCTATGATAAAGCCATTGAATTGAAGAAAGAATATTATGAAGCGTGGTACAATAAAGCATTGTTGTTACAAAATTTAAAACGCTACGATGAGGCAATAACAGCTTATGATAAAGTACTTGAATTCAAACAAGACTATGAAAGAGCTTGGTATAACAGAGGCAACGTTTTAGTAAATTTGCAACGCTATCAAGATGCAGTTGCAGCGTATGAGAAAGCAGTCCAATATAAACCCAATTTTTACCAAGCTTGGTTATCTAGAGGTAATATACTTATCAAATTGCAACGTTATCCAGAAGCGCTTGAATCTTTTAAAGAAGTCATTAAATATAATCGTAGAAATTATCAAGCGTGGTATGGTAGCGGGTGGTCACTGCATCAAATGCAACGCTATGACGATGCAGTTTCATCTTATAATAAGGCAATTGAATTACAACGTGCTAATTATCAAGTCTGGTATAGTCGAGGAAATTCACTCTACAATTTAAAGAAATACCAACAGGCACTTTCATCTTATGAGAAAGCAATTAATTACGATTCTAAAAATTACGATATTTGGTATAGTAAGGGCAATACTCTGTATAATCTGAAACGTTATAAAGAAGCCATAGCTTCATACGATCAGGTTATTAAACTAAAGCCAGATTATCAACCAGCAATAAACGCCCGCAATCAAGCACAACAACAGGTACCACAGGTTCTCGTTCCAAGTCCTGAGTCTATCTTTAAAAATCCATAGCCGAAAGTTTTTTAATTCTTTCTTCTTGACTTTTGAGCCAAGACTTATCTTATATTCACCTCTTCCATTTGGTGACTTAGGTCAAAAGATTCTAAATTCCTAGCAGAATTGCTGTTGATCAATGGTGTTTTCATGTTCGTAAAAGCTGGTGTTTTTGATGAAGCTATTTTTTGACTTTTAGCTTGCACAATCTGTTGTTTTTGAGTATATTCAACAAGTTTCACTTGAGCTGTAGCATATACAGGAGTATCTTTCGGAACCTGTTGAAGAAATTGAACAGCAGTTTTGAAATCTCCCTCTGCTGCTTTGTTGTAAGCTTTTTGTAAGAAGTAAGCTGCTCTGACACTCTTTTTGTGGTTATACTCAGCCAACTTTTGTTGAACAATTGCCCCTGCGGAGCTTTCTTCAGGAATTTGACTCAGATAATCTAAAGCGCTGCTGAAATCTTTTAATGATGCTTTTTCATAAGCCTTGGTTAATAAATCCTTAGTTTGTGCTTCAATATTGACTTGTGCTTGTTGAACTAATTTATCTGTTTTTGTTTGCCAATATAAAATATCAGGAAGTTGAGAGGTTGCACGCAATACATCTGACCAACGATTCTCTTGAAAGGCTTTTTCTGCGGCTTCGTATTGTTTAGCAGCATTTTGCCATTGCTTTTGCCATTCTTCAATACTGGCTTGTGCGTCAGGATAGACATTACTATTGGAGGGAATTGATTTGGCTAGAGCAATTGCTCCGTCCAAATCTCCTGCTTGATATTCTTCAGTTGCTTTATATAATGCTTCTTTTTCTGAATAGGTTGGAGTGTTATGTATGATAAAGTAAGTTCCAAATCCCATGAACAAAGAATTAGCAACCAACCCCACTTTCATTCCTGTCAAGAGTGGAGAATAGTTTGAAGATGTTGGATGTTTAGGGTTAGTATTTAACTTACTTTGTGGCTGATTTTTTTCAGAGTCCTCTGAAGAAACGGTAAAATCGACATCTACAATGTACGAGTATTGAGTTTCCAACGGCATTTGCTGAAGCGCCCGTAATGCAACACGAGCAGATTGGAATCGATCTTCGTAGTTGTAACGAATCATTTGGGTGATAATGGCAGCCAAATAATCGCTCACTGGTGTGCTTGGAGAACGCCACAGAATCTCATTAGTTTGGGGATCTACTTTCAGTTGCAGCGGTGTCACCCCAGTCAAAGCCTGAATGGCAATCATTCCTAAAGCATAAATATCGCTATTAGGTTGTGTTAGACCAATAAATTGCTCTGGTGGTATATAACCCAGTGAACTGACGGGAATGCTATCTAAAGGTAATATCTCATCAATGATTTCAAAATCGATTGATTGAATTGAACCAAAATCAATGAGAACTAACTTGTTATCACAAGCACGTCTGATTAAGTTTTCTGGCTTTATATCACAGTGAATAACACCTTGAGAGTGAACAAAGTCTAAAATTGATAGAACATCTTGTAAAAAGTTGATAACTTCACTTTCACTCCAGAAATGACCTAAATTGAGATTGATAGGAAGTTCCGCTGTGAGTGCGTGTCCTTCTACAAACTCTTGCACTAAGTAGAATCGTTCATGTTCTTCAAAGCACGATATCAGTTGAGGAATTTGCTTATGGTGTCCCAATTGTCTGAGTGTTTCGGTTTCTGTAAGAAATCTTAACCTCAGAGTTTGTAAGTAGCTTGGTTGGGAACTGATAACCTTGAGCTGTTTAATAACATATTTGGGATTCTCTGGATTCTCAATGTCTACAGCGACGTATGTTTCGCCAAACACCCCTGCACCCAGGGCTTGGACGACTTGGTAACGTCCTTGTAGTACTTTACCGATCATGTGGTTAGTCATGAGCTAGTTACTTAGTCACTGCTTATATAGGTTTTCTAACATTGCCTCCTATTTCCGGAACCCTGATTCAATTAAATGAAAGGAGCGCTGAATATAGCCCTGAGTGGTTAAATAGGAGTTCGGTTTTTCTAAGTGTAGTTACGTAATATTGTTTTTAAAAGGTTATTTTAAAAACAATAAATATCAGATTAGCTTAAAATATGAAATAGCGCCAGTGCTGTCAAGCACTGGCAATATTACTACTCTGCTGTGTGTGCCAGTTGATGTATCTGGTCTAAGCAGTATTCCTACTGTAAAGATTTATTGTCAATGCCGCAACGGCTTGTGTCCTTGTTCCGGCAGCGTGGCAACAAAGAAAATTTTCTCTTCCCCTTACACCCTTACACCCCTACACCCCTACACCCCTTTATTGTCAAGTTCCTCTTCCTCTACTTCAGAACTTCCTTGTAACGGCTGCACGATTCGTTGTATTGCCTGCTGAATAAAAATCTTAATAAACTCATCGCGGCGATTGAGTTGAAACTGTCGCTGGACAACTTCCGTTATTCCTCCGTCACCCCAATCTTGGTCCTGACGAAAATACTCAATAAAACTCTTCCCAGCAATTCGCGTCAAATAAGCGGCTGTCACGCCTTGAATTGCTCTACCAACAATAAAAGTAGCGACATTAAGCTGCAAGGCGGTAGTAAGTAACTGTAATGCTCCCTTGACTATACCTAAACTAGCAAGAGTTTTTGCCAAAGACAGCGCCAATTCCTTTGCATTCTCCATATTTAATTCACAGCCGTAAACTCTGCCAATTTCCACCACCATTTGAGCATTGACAGCTGCTGTTGCTAGCAAATCAACCACTGGTAGAGGCGTTACCGAAACCACACCAGCACCAATCCACTGAAACCGATCCACAATTTTGTCAGCTTGACGACGACGCTGAGTATCAATGAGTTTCCGCGCTGACTCTCCCAGTCGTACGGATTGTAAGAGGATGTTATCTGCTACTAAGTCTTCACCCTCTGCCCGTAAAATCGCTGCCATTCGCCGGACTAAAGGTAAGATATCAGGCTCAGGTTGGAAAATTCCCGCATTTTCTAGTTCTGCAGATTGGGGATTTGCGGCGATCGCCACTACATCACTCGGTGCAATAAATCCCCGCACTCGTTGACGCAACCTCGCCAAAATCGCTTCTTTGTCCTCGTCTGTATACAAATCGCTTTTATTGAGGACAAGCACAGAGCGTTTACCAATTTGAGCCAATGCTCGTAACGGCTCAAATTCTGACATCCGTATGTCATTATCCACCACAAACAACAGTAAATTTGCGTCTGTCGCCACCTCTCGCGCAAGTTGTTCCCTTTCGGTTCCCGCCACCCCTGCTTCTAAAATACCTGGTGTATCCGTGATTAAAATCCTGCGTTCTAATCCCTTCAACCTCAGACAATAAGTTTCTCCAACCTGAGTCGTTCCCATTGCTGCATCAACCTTGCCAATCACACGTCCCATCACCGCATTCACCAGGGAGGTTTTACCAGCACTCCCAGTTCCAAACACGACAACTTGAATCTCGCCGCGAGCCAAATTAGTCTCAATCTCCCGCGACTTACTCAGTAAAGCTTGGCGTGTCACTTCATCTTGAATTTGCGCAACTTGTTGCTTGACAGCTTCTAAAGTAGAAGACGCAGCCTCAGATTTCGCAGCAGGAACTTGTACACTTGGGCGTTCTCTGCGCTGACGCCGTTGATTCTCACCTCGCCGAATCACCAACACAGAATAGATAAACGCCGCGATTAAGGCTCCTATCAGGACAATCAGCAAAAACAACAGCAGATTACCCAGCAATGGCGCAGAATAGGAAAATTGCCAGTAAAGCCGACTGAAAGAATCAATCAGCCACAGACTCAGTCCGAGAATGACGATGAGACCAACGAGCAGCGTGATAATACGTGACAGAGGCATGGTTGGTAAGAAAAGCGTGGATAAGTAGCCAGATGCTTCTCATGTTAATGGTTTCAGTGTTTTTCGCCACAGTGTTTAGAAAGTTATTTTGTTGAATTCAAAACCGATTTTGTATAAAATTTAGCGTATATAAATTTGATAAAATTCCTTTTTTATTAACGAAAAGCTTTATTTGTAAAACTTAAGCAGCAAGTACCACCATGATTTGGGTAGTTAAATTTTGTATGACTCTGACTGGGATATAACGAGTGTTCCACCAACTTAGTATTCGACAAAAAATTATCTGTGGGTATGTTATTTCCTTTGGGATTGCTGTTGTGGGAACAACGGTGGGGTTGGTGATAGGCGATCGCTACTTCCAACATGCTAGACAACAGATAATAATGGCAGAGCAGGAAGGATCTTTATTGAATAAATTGCAAATATTGTTGTTGGAAATCGACACTAATCAGCAAGAACAAGTATTTTTTTTAGAGCAAAAAGCTGTACAACAGAAACATGATGAGATTGAAGCATCTCTTAAGGAAACTGAAACGTTGTTGAATGAGTTGCGAGAATTTAGCAAAACTAACTCGCAAGGGGATTTGCAAGCTTTGCTCAATAAGTATGACAGCGTACTGACAGAGTATATTCGGCAACTGCGAGTCCTGCTACAGCAAATTTCCTCCCTTAGCCCCAATTCACAGAAAGTTTTAAAAGCAAGGGAACTTATCTGGCAATTTAATCAAATTAAAGCAACACTGAAGTTTTATCAATTTACCCACGAGTTAAACAACTTTGCCATATTAGTTCGCCAGCGTCAGGACAAAGCTGATGTCGTTTCAAGTGATACATATATACTAAAAGGGCTAATTATTATCTGTAGTATGTTGCTGTCAACAGTACTGGCGACTATTTTTGCCTTATATACAAGTCGTGCGATCGCTCGTCCCCTGAAAGCTGCAACACACATTGCTCAACGCGTTACCCAAGAAGCCAATTTTGATCTACAAGCGCCTGTGACAACAAAAGATGAAGTGGGCGAGTTAGCCACCTCAGTAAACCAACTTATCCAACAAGTCAAGCAACTTTTAGAAGAACAAAAATCTGAAACTCAAGCGCGACTAATTCATAGCGAAAAAATGAGCAGTTTGGGCAAAATGTTGGCTGGTGTCGCTCATGAAATCGTCAATCCCGTGAATTTTATCTCTGGTAATCTTGTACACGCGAAAAACTACATTGATGATCTTTTAGCGCTACTGCAAACATACGAAGTTGAAGTTCCTAACTCCCCCACCGCCGTAGAAGTATTAGCAGAGGACATAGATTTAGAATTTCTCAAAGCTGACTTGCCAAAACTCCTAAATTCAGTAGAATTTGGGGCTGAACGCATCCGCGAAATTTCCCGAAGTTTGAAAGATTTTTGCCGTCTGGATGAAAGAGAAGTCCAGTTAGTAGATATACACGTATGTATCAACAGTACGCTGTTAATTCTACAAAACCGCTTAAAAACCGGGATCAACGTTATTTGCCACTATGGTGATGTTCCACCGATTCCAGGCTATACAGGACTACTGTATCAAGTGTTCATGAATCTTTTGAGTAATGCGATTGATGCTGTAGAGGAAAAGTCTGCTCTCAATCGGAGGTTTTGTCGTGCAATTACCATAAGTACCGAACGTTGCGACAACAATTGGGTGAAGATAACAATTGCAGACAATGGTTCAGGTATTGCACCCCAAAACCAGGATAAAATATTTGAAATGTTTTTTACGACTAAACCGCGAGGTCTTGGCACTGGATTGGGTTTATCAATTAGCTATCAGATTATTGTTGAAAAGCATCTGGGCAAAATGACTTTTAAGTCTGAGTTGAATAAAGGTACAGAGTTCAGCATTTTTCTACCTATTGATAGAAGTTAACACCGCTGTTGGGCTTACAAGCTTGAGAGAGAAAAAGCTTATTTTTTACTAAATACTTCGGAATAAGTCGTCGCTGGTGTGTCAGAATTTGGTTTTGTTAGGATGAGTACACAGGGAGAAAAATTTTATGGGACTTTTTGACCAAATTATCGGTGCAATTGGCAATTCTAGCCAGCAAGGCAATATGGGTCAGATTGGGAATATCCTCAACACCGTGCAGCAATTAAGCAATAATGCTGGTACAGATCCCTCTACAATGCAATCCGTTTTGGGTATTGTTGGTGGTCAGGTGCGTTCAGCGTTACAACAGAAACGAGATACAGAAGGTCCAGAAGCCGCCCAAGAGGTCGTGAATGAGTTTGGCGATACTTCCCCTAATCCTCAAGCTGTAGACTCTCTTTTTGCACCTTTTTTGCAACAGCAGTTGGCTAATACTGTTGCCCAGCGCACAGGGTTAGATTCAGGGTTAGTTCAACAATTACTACCAACTTTGGTTCCTTTGGTTCTGAATGTATTAAGAACTGGTGCAAGTTCTCAAAATCCTCAAGCAGGAGGAAATCCTGTGCTGAATTCTTTTCTCGATGCAGACGGCGATGGCGATGTTGATATTTCTGATATCATGCAAATGGCTAGCCGGTATCTGAATAGGTAATAGAGAAATGTGAATTTCTCATTGCTAAGAAGTAAGGTGGGCATTACTTATGCCCAACGCCAGATGCCTACGGAGGAGCCAGTACTGCGGGAGGGTTTCCCTCCGCAGGTATCTGGCGTTGGAAACCCTCCTGCAGCACTGGCTCCCCTACACTAATATTTCAGTCTTTTTCTGGTGGTAAATCTACACTATAAAGAGTTTTACCCTCCAAGTTCACCAATGCAACCGTCATCACCTCTGTATAACCATCAATTTTGACGGTACCAAAGAATTGGAAACCTTCACTCGGGGGTCGATTTGGTTTCAAATCTTCAGGTATACCTAGGAACTTCACCTGTGGACCAAAGGTATTGTCGAGTTTGTTTGGTCCAAATGTGCCAGAGTTGATAGGACCTGCAACAAACTCCCAGAAGGGTTTGAAGTCTTGAAACTGTGCTTTGTTGGGGTCGTAATAGTGTGCGGCGGCGTAATGTACGTCAGCAGTTAACCAGACAACATTCTTGATATTGCTTTGTTTGATGAACCGTAGTAAATCTGCAAGTTCTAGTTCCCGTCCTAAGGCTGGACCATCTCCGTTAGCAAAGTTTTCAAAGTTGGTGGAACCATCTGGAACGACTAACCCAATAGGCATATCACTTGCAATGACTTTCCATGTTGCTGTTGATTTGCGCAATTGGTTTTTCAACCAACGCACCTGTGCATTGCCTATAAATGGCGTTTCTGCACTTTGTTCTGTCTGACGATTAGTTGTGTTTGGTCCCCGGTAACTGCGTTCATCTAGCATGAAAATTTCTAAGTTAGGACCATGCTTAAAAGAACGGTAAATTCTGGTTGGATCATCAGCATTAATCTGAATTGGTACGTATTCTAAAAATGCTTGATTTGCCCGTTGTGATAGTAAAGATACGTCCTTGATTGTGTAGCGGTCATCATCTACAATCGTTTGTCCAGGATACCAGTTATTACGAGTCTCGTGGTCGTCCCATTGCGCTAGTATGGGTACTTCAGCATTAAAGCGACGGACGTTTTCATCCAATAAGTTATATATATAGTTACCACGAAATTCTGCTAGGGTTTCAGCAACTTTTGATTTTTCTGGTGTGGTGATATTTTTCCAGATACTACCGTCATCTAGCTTGACTTCCGCTTGAATCGGACCATCGGCATAAATATTATCACCAGAATGAATGAAAAAGTCTGGCTTGACATTCCGGATAGTTTCGTAAATCTTCATTCCACCAAAATCCGGATTAATACCCCATCCTTGACCAGCAGTATCCCCTGACCAAGCAAAGAATACATTTTGCCGATATGCAGCAGGAGTTCGGAAAGTACCCTGGACAGGGGCGCTGGAAATTTTTGTATCAGATAAATCCCGGAAAGTCACCCGGTAGAATATTTGCTGATCTGATGGTAAATCTTTGAGATAAACCCGTGCTGTATAATCGCTGGCATCTATTGCTGTCGGTCCAACAACACGCTGTGCGTCACGGAAAGATTCATCAGTTGCATATTCTACAATCATCCGGGCTGGGCGATCGCTCCGACTCCAAACAACAGCTCTATTACCATTGATGTCACCACTAGCCACTCCATAGGGTATGGAGGGACGTGCTTTATCAGGTGTGATGATAGCAGGTGCTTGAGCAAAACCTGTTGATTTTGATAAAAGATTTGTCGCAATAATTCCACCACTGGTGATGGCTGAAGTTAGCAAGAACTGACGACGGTTTATCTTGAGTGGAAAGTTAGATTTCATAAAATTAAGGATCGGTTAGAAGTGTTATGTGGAAGGGAACAGGAAACAGGGAACAGGGAACAGTTATCAAAATAAGCAGCTTTTTTGAGCTAATCACTGATAACTGATAACTGTTGAATACGCTTTGCTCCCAGGGTTAAAATTTTTCTGGAGCGCGGACTTCAAAAGATTATTGAAACCTAAATCATACAAATTCAGTATCGTTCTTTATAAATTTTTCTTGATTTTACTAATAATTTAAACTAGATTAAGGGTACGTTAACTTATCATTAATTCATTCTATTCATCTCGAATATAATTGCTTTATACTCACAATAATTCGATTGACAACACTTCGTCAATGCCGAAATTATTAAGTATTTCCTAGCTTCTCTGGCTTTGGAAATCCTAGAAATTATGAAGTGTGTACTCAAAAAGCTTTGAGAAAGCTTTTGCCTATTTTAGGCAATGCTCTAAACAGTTTGAAATTTTTTATGAATAACCGTTTCTTAACCTTTATTGCCTAGATATTTAACCTTATATTTTGATAGAATCAAATATCTATGAGCAAGCTTAAATATTCGTGAGAAACAAGATCCCTAACAACTTCTGCGAAGTCGGGGTTCTGTCGCTTTCAGACAACTGTTTTATTTTCACTTTTTTCACCAAGGTAAGCGGCTACCATCCCAGGAAAAAAACTGCCCGCTATCGCCATCCTGAAGCTGTTCGATGACAGCGAATAATTGATTAACTGTGCGTTCCACTGAAAACAATTTTTCAGGAGGTACATTTGCCTGAAATGGACGAGAAAGGCGTGTATCAGTTGTCCCAGGATGTAACATGACTATCACAGTCTTGGGACTCGTTCTTTTATACTCAATAGCTGCTGTTCGCATTAACATATTGAGTGCAGCTTTGGAGGCTCGATATCCATACCATCCTCCAAGTTGATTATCACCAATACTACCTACCTTGGCAGAAATACTGGCAAAAACACTGCGCTCATGATGACGGAATAAAGATAATAAGTGTTTGGCAAGCAGAATAGCCCCAATACTGTTGACTTGGAAGTAGTGCATCAAATATTCTGAATTGATACGTTTTAAACTTTTTTCTGGTTGCAAAGCACCCTCATGCAGCAATCCCACACAGTTAACAACTAAATGCAACTTGTTAACGACTGCACTTATCTTTTGAACAACATCAATAATCTGCGATTCATCAGTAATATCCATCGACAGACAAGTTAATTTGTCTGGATGTTCGCCTTCAAGAGCTAATAAATCAGCAGCAGACTCTGGCTGACGGTAAGTCGCATAGATTTTGGCAAACCTGTCATCTTGCAGTAGTTTTTGCACAAAACCCAAACCAATTCCTTGGCTTGCTCCTATGATGAATGCGTTAGCGTTGTTAAGTTCTTCGACAAAAGACATTTGTTTGCTTTAATTAAGAAAATATCAATCTTTTTAATATTAGGAATCATGAAGGTTGGGTTACTTCATCACAACAGGACAGCCCCGAATACGGTTCGGATAAGATCCCCCCGCCTGCGGCGACCCCCTTAAAAAGGGGGTAAATGGGTGAAATAGCCCCCCTTTTTAAGGGGGGTTGGGGGGATCTCCCTTGACATGAACAAGCTAACCGAACCATATTGAGACAGCCCCAACCCATAACTTGAGTTATTACGTGACTAACTAGAGACAGATTTCTTATTCATTTCCCACTCCTCTCTATGTTTTTTCAAATTGACAATATATTGCTTCATCATATGATCGCCAAAGAGATCAACGCGATCAAATAGACCTCCAGTTGTCAAAGAACCTGGGGCTATTTTTAACAAACTATCTAAATGTCCAGCTATCCTATCAAGCCATTTATCGGCAATACCTAAACCCTCGTCATGAAGAACACCATCTTTATCAAAATACTTCAAATGTCCAACGTGATAGTAGTCAATTATTGTGGAGGCATTAACTATACTCAACTTCTGAGTTCGGGGCAGATATTTAACTAAATTCGGGACTTTGACAGAAAGATCCGATTGACTCAGAGGAAGAAAAGGCACAATATCATTATTATTAGCAAAACGAAATGTCTGGTTTACAAACTTCTTGTTAAAAGCTTCAACAAAGTCTTCACTACCAACTTTAGGTTGTCCATAGTTATATAACCCGTTCGGGACAATGTTGAGTTCAAACAGACAATGAGCAGTAGCCATGACTGCTAAACCAGCTCCTAAACTATGCCCTGTAAACCACAGAGTTTTGTCTCCTTTATTTTTAATGTAAGGCTCTATTTTATCCCAAATTGACATCAGAGCGTAATATATTCCAAAATGTACGCCGTAACCTCCAGGTCCTTTAGTACGCTGTATGATTTGGGAATCTGTTAGCCAATCTATCCTTTCTTGAGAACCCCGAAAACCAATAATCACTACCTCTTGATTTTCTAGTACGATCGCTTGGGTATCTGTTAAACTCCAAGTATCACTGTCAAACCAATTTAGCTTTGTTTTATCTAGAGCCAGATCTGCAACATTAAATTTTGAAATCCAACGTGGTACATCTTTTTGAAGGTTTGGATTTAGTTGTGTCCCATTTTTATAAGCTAAGGAAGAAATCAGTCCCAAAGTGTAGGCATTATTTGGATGATAGCCAACTGCTTGTGGCTGAAAGTAAAAAGGATCATCCTGCAATGTCTCCATCACATTTTGCTGATTGGTGATAAGTTGTTTCAATTTATTAAACATGACAAATCCTTGAATGAGTTGCGTTTAACTTAGTATTCCCCTATACCTGCAACTCATAGGATTTGAGTTATAGACGTTGCCAGGTAGATTAGGACATGAACAAATGAGAAAATACGGACATCACGAGATTTTCAACCCTGTTCCCTGTTCCCTGTTCCCTGTTCCCTACCTCTACGAGTCAATCACCAAATAAAACCCGATTCCTATATTACTTACCAATACAAAACTTACTAAAAATCCGGTCGAGAACAGATTCTGTCACTTCTTCGCCTGTAATTTCCCCTAAAGCATGAATCGCATCTCGCAAGTCGATTGTCCAGAAATCAAGAGGTAACTGCTGGGCAATTGTCGCCTGGACTTGTTCTAGGGATGTTTTTGCTTTTATCAATGCGGCTGCTTGTCTTTGGTTAATTGCTAAATCTAAGTCTGCGGCTTGGACTTTGCCTGATTTGACTTGTTCTAAGATTGCAGTTTCTAAAGCGTCAATACCTTGGTTTTGAGCAGCGGCTGTTTTGACAACATGGTTGATACTTGTTGGATATTGCACCTTTTCTGGAGATGCTAAGTCAACTTTATTAATCACCAAAATTAAGGGACGATGTTGCACTTGAGAGTAGATTTCTTGGTCTAGTGCTGTCCAACCTGCTGTGGCGTCAATGGTCAAAAGCACTAAGTCGGCTGCACTAGCTGCACGGCGCGATCGCTCAACCCCTATCTTTTCTACTTGGTCTTGTGTTTCCCGAATTCCCGCAGTATCCAATACCTGCACGGGAATTGGGCCGACAACTAACTGCGATTCCACCACATCGCGGGTTGTCCCAGGCAAATCGGTGACAATGGCTCTATCGCTTCTACTCCAAGCATTCAACAAACTCGATTTTCCGACATTCGGACGCCCGACGATCGCCACTTTTAACCCTGTCCGCAGCAATTCTCCTTTATCCGCAGTTGCAAGAATCTGGGAAATTTCTGCTGAGATTCTCTCAATTTCTGATATGATCACTTTATCATCCAGCGGAGCTAAGTCTTCCTCAAAATCTATCCTCGCTTCAATTTCTGCCAAGATATCTAAGGCGATCGCCCGTAGCTGACGAATCGGAGAAGCTAATTTCCCTTGCAAACCAGCGAGTGCTGTTTGTGCAGCTTGAGGCGATCGCGCTCCTACCAAATCCGCAATACTTTCTGCTTGAGTTAAATCTAGTCGTCCATTCAAAAACGCCCGCAAAGTAAATTCTCCTGGTTGTGCCAGTCTTGCACCATGTTCCAAACACAGTTGCAAAACTTCTTGCACCACCATAATTCCTCCGTGACACTGGAACTCCACCACATCTTCACGCGTGTAAGAACGGGGTGCTTTCATAATCAGCAAAAGTGCTTCATCCACCAATTGCTGCGTTTGGGGATGGCGGATGTAACCGTAAAGAATGCGGTGACTTTCCCAAACTTGATGCCCTGGTGCACAGAAAAGAGTTTGGGCGATGTGGATTGCTTGTGAACCAGAAACGCGGACAATCCCAACACTACCCTGCTGGGGAACAACAGCAGTGGCGATCGCAGCAATGGTTCCAGTAGTAGCAAAAATTTCTGACATTTGCGCCCTTTTTACCAAGACATTCAATTCTTTCTCGATTGTAGAGACTCTCAGGACTTACGCACTCAAAACCCGAAACCTCGATCCCCCCTTGTCCTCCTTTTTAAGAGTGGAATCTTAAAAGCCCCCTTTTTAAGGGGGTTGGGGGATCTCTTCTGCGTAAGTTCTATCTTTTTTACCCCCTTTTTAAGGGGGGGATCTTAAAAGCCCCCTTTTTAAGGGGGTTGGGGGATCTCTTCTGCGAAGCACGGCTGTCTGAACCCCACCCCGGTTTTGTCTTGCGCCAAAACCTCCCCTCCCCTTGCTAAGGGGAGGGGATTGAGGGGTGGGGTTCAGACATCGCGAAACTCATAACTAATTAACCGAATCTGATATAAATCCCCCCAAGATCCCCCCAACCCCCTTAAAAAGGGGGCTAATAACCCTCTTTTACCCCCTTTTTAAGGGGGTCGCCGCAGGCGGGGGGATCTTAACCGAACTGTATTGCTAAGTGGCTTTGGAGGGAAATCCTACCAAGAGCGCTGGCTCGTCAATCATAACTAATTAACCGAATCTGATATAAATCCTCCCAACCCACGCCAGTCGATCATGGAGGAAACCGCCAAGATCCCCCCAACCCCCCTTAAAAAGGGGGGCTAATAACCCTCTTTTACCCCCTTTTTAAGGGGGTCGCCGCAGGCGGGGGGATCTTATATTGGAAAGTGGCACCAGAGGGAAACTGCCAAGATCCCCCCAACCCACGCCAGTCGATCATGGGGGAAACTGCCAAGATCCCCCCAACCCCCCTTAAAAAGGGGGGCTTTTAACCGTTCGTACTTCATCCCCTCTTTATCCAACACCAGAAAAAGATTGTATAATTACCTAAAACACCCGGAAAATAAAGTGCGGGATTTGTATGACATCATAACAGCACTTTATCAATGCGTGATTTATGCCACCACAAGATTACTCAGGGCAAAATCTTAGAGGGCGATCGTTTAAAAATCAAAACCTTGAAGGGGCGAACTTTAGCGGTGCAGATATCCGAAGCGCTGATTTTAGCGGTGCTAACCTCACAGGTGCTAACTTTAGTCATGCCAAAGCGGGACTGCAAAAGCGTTGGGCTATTTTTCTGGTTGTTATTTCGTGGTTGCTGTCGGGAATATCAGGAGTTTTCTCTAGTCTTGCTGGCGTTTTTGTGGTGAGCATACTATCTTACTCAAGTGAAGACCATTTAGAGCAAATAAGTTATCAAATCGCGAACTTGGGTGTTATTATTCTTATTGTTATATTCTTTTTCGTCACAATTCGCCAAGGAATACAAGCGGGCTTCGCCGCCTTAGCTGTAGCCGGAGCCGGAGCCTTAGCCGGAGCCGGAGCCTTAGCCGTAGCCTTCGCCGGAACCTTCGCCTTAGTCGGAGCCATAGCCGTAGCCTTAGCCGGAGCCGGAGCCTTAGCCGTAGCCGTAGCCGTAGCCGTAGCCGTAGCCGTAGCCGGAGTCGTAGCCGTAGCCGGAGTCGTAGCCGGAACCGTAGCCTTCTCCGGAGCCTTCGCCTTCACCTTAGCCGGAGCCGGAGCCGTAGCCTTAGCCGGAGCCGTAACCTTAGCCGTAGCTGTAGCGGTAACGTTACTTAACATCTATATCGGTTGGCGAGCAATCAAGGGAGATGAAAAGCAGGCTTTGATTCGGAACATCGCTGTTGCTTTTGCCGCTTTTTGCGGTACAAGTTTTCGCAAAGCCGACTTAACTGATACTAATTTTACAGGAGCTACGCTCAAAAGTACAGATTTTAGAAAAGCTATTTTGACTCGTACGTGTTTCCGCAGAACTAAAAAACTTGAGTTTGTTCGTCCTGGGACAACTTACCTTCAGAAAGTACATGTGCGTGAGGTACTTGTTACTGCATTGGGAAAAGATAAAATTTTTGATCGTGCAGACCTGCGAGGGGTCAACTTTACAGGGGCTAACTTAGTAGATGCTAGCTTTATTGGCACAAACTTAAGCAAAGCTAATTTGCAAGATGCGGATTTATCCAGAGCAAAGTTAATACAAGCACAGTTAGACGGAACTGATTTTACAGGCGCGACTCTTACTGGTGCATACATCAAAGATTGGGGCATTACCAGCGACACAAAATTTGACGGAGTGCGGTGCGAATACGTTTATATGCGCCAACCCACAAAAGAAGATCCTGATCCTTTTCGTAAACCGGATAACAGAGAAGAGATTTTTGGGGATGGGGAATTTGGTGATTTTATCAAACCTATTGTTGACACCCTCGACCTCTATCATAACCAAGGTGTTGACCCGCGTGCGATTGCGATTTCATTCAAGGAGTTAGCAGAGAATCATCCTGATGCTGAATTAGAAATTGTGGCAACGGAAAAGCGGGGTGAAGATAAATTTTTACTTCGTGCTAAAACTGCAGAGAATGTTGATAAGTCTCAACTCAGTGCTGAATATTTTGAAACTTATAATCAATTAAAAGCATTAGCAGAGCAAGAAATACAAAAATTGATAGCAGAAAAAGATGACAGAATTCATAGTTTAGAAATTATGGTAGGAACGGCACTACAACGCCCCAGTTTTTATACTCAAACTTATCATAACCAAGGAAACACTGCGTTTAATGACTACTCGTCAGCTGATTCTACTCCAAAAACTAACACCCCTGTTAAAACAATCCTGATTCTGGCATCTAACCCAAAAAACACATCGTCTTTACGGTTAAACGAAGAGATTCGAGAAATTGACGCGGGATTACAAAGAGCTAAAAAACGTGAACAGTTTAATCTACAACAACGGTGGGCTGTACGTACTCAAGATGTTTACCAAGCACTACTTGATTTTAAACCGCAACTCGTTCACTTTAGCGGTCACGGTTCAGGAGATGATGGTTTAGTACTAGAAGATGAAACTGGAAACGTGCGGTTAGTAGATACCGTTGCACTAACTGAACTGTTCAAGTTGTTTGCCAGTGACATTGAGTGTGTTGTCCTCAACGCTTGTTACTCGGAAGTTCAAGCGAGTGCGATCGCCACTCACATCCCGTATGTTATTGCTATGAACAAAGCGATTGGCGATAAAGCTGCAATTAAATTTGCAACAGGCTTTTACAATGCGCTATGTGCAGGGGAATCTGTTGAGTTTGCTTATAAGTTGGGATGTAATGTTATTCAATTGGATGGGATTGCTGAACATTTAACTCCTGTCTTGAAAAAGCGTGCAAGGGTGTAATATCATTCGGACTTACGCGGAAGAGATCCCCCAACCCCCTTAAAAAGGGGGCTTTTAAGATTCACGCCTTTTTAAGGACGGCGATCGCTCAAAACCTCACCCTCGCTTTTAGCTGCGCTAAAATCTTTCCCTCTCCTTAGCAAGGAGAGGGATGCCCGATAGGGCAGGGTGAGGTTTTGCGCGAATGAGTGGGTAATTCAAGAACTTGTGTGTACACCGTAGCCTTTTAAGGAGGGCGATCGCTCAAAACCTCACCCTCGCTTTTAGCTGCGCTAGAATCTTTCCCTCTCCTTTATAAGGAGAGGGATGCCCGACAGGGCAGGGTGAGGTTTTAACGGTGTACACACCGGATCGCTCAAAACCTCACCCTCGCTTTTAGCTACGCTAGAATCTTTCCCTCTCCTTTATAAGGAGAGGGATGCCCGATAGGGCAGGGTGAGGTTTTCCCACGGACATGATATAAATAAGTCCTAATTGAGTTTAGTTGCTGGCTTTAATTGTGTGGGTTGGCTAAGACTGCGGAAATAGAGGCTACCCACAACCACCCAAAACAGAAGATATCCTACAGCCTGAACGAAATAGAGTTTTTGCGTATAGCCAAATAAAGTTTTCAGCAAAATTCCAGGAAACTGTCGATCAGGTAAAATACCTGAGAGATCCCAAACTTGGGGACCTAAAAGACAAGAAGTATTTCCTTGTCCGCAAGCATCAGCAACTGAGGAATTGATTTGGCTGTAAGCGATCGCCGCCGCATCAAGATGGCGGAGTGCAGAAATCACTAATCCAGAGACAATCAGCAGCAGGAACACGCCCATCACCTGGAAAAATTTGCTCAAGTTGATGCGGATACTCCACTTAAACAGTAGCATCCCGATGACAATAGCCATACTTAGTCCTCCTATTGCCCCAAGTACGGGTGTCCAACCTTCTTGAAACTTGGCGACGATAAACAAAGCCGTTTCTAAACCTTCCCGAAATACGGCAATAAAAATTAAGCTGAAAATCGCCCAAGCTGCACGATTGTCTTCACCTAAAGCAGTTTTAACTGAGCCTTCGATTTCTGCTTTAAGAAATCGTGCTTGTCGTGTCATCCAGATTAGCATCCAACTGAGCATGGCGATCGCAATTACGCCCAGTCCCACCTCGAAAAGTTGCTTGAAGACAGGTGCATACAACAAATCAGATGTCTGCAATCCTTGGATTCCCAGATTTAGTAGTAAACCGACAACAAAACTAGCTAAAGTGCCGCTGAGAACTCCTAAGTATACCCAACGATGCAACCTTTGTTGTTCAGCTTGCTGTAAACAGGCAAAGACGATTCCGACAACTAAAGCAGCTTCGACACCTTCTCTTAAGGTAATGAAAAATGTTGGTAATGCAGCACTCCAATTCATAGTAATTCGTAATTAGTAATTCGTAATTAGGCAACCCAGATGAAATCTGACTTTCTAAATTTACATCTGTAGTCTCATATCTTGCACCAGCTTTTCCGTCCGCCAAGAAATAAATTTCTTGGCTTAAAGCTCAAGTAAGCTAAAGCTTACTGAATATACATTCCAGTCCGTTTTAACGGACTTTGACTATGAGCCTTGAACTTTAGTTCAAGGCGTACTCAGGGGAAAGTCCAAGATCTGAGTAGTATGATTTTAGTTTTACATAATTTCTGTGGCAGATGCTTCTACCATTTGTTGTAGACTTTTTACCTTTGCTTTTAGCACAGTGATGCTTTAATTTCTTGGACTTATGCCTGTGTCTTTTTTAGTATTAGTAGCAATTTTGCTTTCAGTGGTTACAGCCTCAGTTGGCATTGATTCTTCTTTACTAACGTCATCCTTGGACTCAACAGACTGATTATTTGTGATCTTTTTCCTTTTTGGCTTCAATCTTTGTTCGATAATAGAATTAACCTCTTCTGTAAAAAATCATGATGGAAACCCTCACTTTAAACGTACCTCCCGCTGTAGGTTTAACCGATGAGCAGTTTTATCAACTCTGCATTGCTAATGAACCTTGGCAATTAGAACTTACCCAAACTGGAGAATTAATTATTATGCCCCCAACAGGCGGAGAAAGCGGAATTAGAAATTCTGATTTAACAACAGATTTAAACTTATGGAACCGTCAAACCAAATTAGGAAAAGTCTTTGACTCTTCCACTGAGTTTAAATTACCCAGTGGTGCTTATCGCTGTCCTGATGCTTCTTGGGTGAAGTTAGAACGTTGGGAAGCATTAACAAAAGATGAAAAACGACGTTTTCCACCTATTTGTCCTGATTTGGTAATTGAACTGCGTTCAGAAAGTGATGCTTTAGATAAATTACGCACCAAAATGCGGGAATATCAAGAGAATGGAGCGAGTTTAGGTTGGTTAATTGATCCGCAAACGCCTTTAGTAGAAATTTATCGACCACGACAAGATGTAGAAGTTTTGAATTTCCCTTTTGATAACCCTCCTCAACTTTCCGGGGAAGAAGTTTTACCTGGTTTTGTTTTAGATTTGACTATTATTTTAAATCCATAGCGAATAGACTATAGATAATTTTCCTATCACCAACCCCTTATTTTCAAAATAACCCATCAGGAGGTTTGCATGCAAGAAGATAAACTAAATAATCCAGAAACCAAAACCAACGACAGCGCTGGCGATGAAAAATCGTACATAGAGGCTGCATCAAAGTTTATTCAAGAGACTTCTATAGAAAAAATGCATGAAATAGCTGAAGCGGCGCGACTAAAAAAACTCATGGAACCTCCAAAATGGGTATATCCCAGTGACAATTAATCAAAGATCCTTTTGTTTACACTCCTACACTCACCCTCCATTACAGTGTAGGAGTGTAACTTACACAATCTCTAGGAGAAAGTGTTTTGTCCTTGTGCAATTAAAGTGTTCATATTCCTATCCCCAGTTGGGATATTGTTATCTATTTGAAACCCTGGTAATATCTCAAGGATTCTGCTATTTTCCACTGTAGGTATTCCTTGGTTAAATTGAAGATTGCCAATCCAATCAAAGTTTTCAACTTGACCAAGCTTAAAAGTATCATGTCCAGGAGCGTAGTCGGGCGTATTGTTGTTGAAACCACCCAAGAGTAGCGAGTCATTCACTTGATTGTTTATGACTTTGCCGCTACCAGATCCTGTATCAGTGTTAGAAGCAGCTTCAACTGTAGGTTCAGCAACAGGGGTGGATGCGGGGACAGAAGCTAGAACAGAGTTTGAAGGAAAAACACTGTCCAATGTAGCTGTAGGCATGGAAGCAGATTGCGGGGTAGGGGTTGGGGTAGATGCGATCGCTGAGTTAGATGTAGAGCCTGGTATGTAGCTCATGGGATTTGTATCACCACTACCAAAGTCCTCAACCCAATAGTTGTTATAAAAACCAGTGCCAATCTCAGTATATTCGGGCTTGAGGATATTAGCTCGGTGTCCAGGACTGTTCATCCAATCTTGAACAACCTGTTGAGGTGTTATTTGCCCTGCGGCGATGTTCTCTGCCATCATTTGAGCTGAATACCCAACAACCTTCGCTCGATCCCACGGTTGAGAACCATCTGATGCTGTATGACTCAAAACACCACGTTGTGACATCTGTTGAGCATATTTGTCAGCAGTATAGTTGAGTTCAGCATTCGCTTTCAGAGGTGGAAGATTATTCTTAGCTCGTTCTTGGTTAGTTAGTTCAAAAACTTGCTGCTCGAATGTCGCGTTGTTTGATTCCATCAATACTGTCCTCGCAAAGATTTGTTCACATGCTCAGCAGATGAGAATTCTGCTGTCAGTTTTGGTAGAAGCAAACCTGAAGAGGGCTAATTAAAAAATATATCAGCTGAAACGATTTTTGTGTACAAAAAAATATAAAGATGAAGAGGCTTCTATTAGAGAAAGGAAACTTCTAAAGCAGTGAGGGAATAAGAAAAAGAGCAAAAAGGAGGATACCCATCTGTGCATCCTCCCTCTACTTCCACTAAATTTCATAGAGTGTTAAATTTATCATCTTCAACGTTCTTCTGCACCAATGTCTATCGCTGCACCACAGAAGGGAATGGCGATGGGCGTCTTCGTCCCTTTATCAATTAGCATTTTTGGCAATTGCGTGGATGTTTTTCCTGAGGTTCTGCAAACCACTCGCTTGGCAGCAAGCACCTTTAATCCATTAAGTTGTGTCACCATTTTAAAAGACTGTTGACCCCGAACAATTATATCGGGTTTGGCGGTGCCGATTATGCCTTTTTTCACATTGATCAAGAGATTAGACGCCAAAGTGATGTTGGCGTATTGCGCCTTTTCTCCCCAAAAAGCAAAAGCACCCGGTACATCCTGAATAAGATTATTTAAAATATTTATGTTTTTATAAGTATTTCCTCGTTTCGGAGAAATATTTATACCGCCGCAGGCCTTGCTGGTATTATTAAAGATATCAATTGCATCGATTGAATTGCCATGCGGGCCAATAGTAAGGATCTCACCACAATTCTTCAGAACATTACGATAAAATCGTACGTTACGCACCCCTTTTTTCTCACCGCCCCATCCCTCCATCCAGAACGCACGATCACGAAATCCATCGATAGTATTTTCAAAAAAATCCGCGCCTTTTAACCCTATTTCTACAGCCGACATTTTATCGGTTACCCCCGGTGTAGCCGTCATAGTGTTTCGATAAAAGAACAGATTATTCCGCTCAGGTACACTGGTATCATCCCCCCACTGGTTAATCAACGAAACCCAGGCATTCAATGTGTTTTCAAAAATATGGGTGTTTTTGCGAATATCCCATATCTCTATCGATGCAGAACTGTTGCGGGTTGATTGAGAATTGCCGGTTATTTTTATATTGTTTCGATAAATACGACCATTTAAAATTCCAGAAGAGACACTTTTTATTCCCCCTCCCGTATTTTCCTCAATAGTATTGTCATGAATTGCAAACGTATCAATGTTCATCATTCGCAATACGCCAGAGAAGTTTTTACCGTCATTTTCTAAACCAGAGGCTTGTTGAAAAAGACATTTTTTCACTTCTATATTTTTTCCAGAAATGTCAATTGCATTATTGGTAAATTTTTTAAAAACGATATTTTCAAAGAGAATATTTTTACGTGCCCAGGCACGAAATGCTGCGCTGGCATACTCCTGTCCATCAACGGTAAAATTTTTATAATATTGAAACCCTTCCTTTTCTAGATTGCCATTTATTCCCTTTGCCTCAAAAAACGGCGCGTTTTTATTGATGTTTTTGCCAGGAATAAGAATTGTACTATCCCGGTTTTCCCCCTCGATGCTCACGTGCGAGGGAATTTGAATTTCCGTGCCGTTCACTACATGTGTTCCACGCATTAGATGGATAACATCATTTCGCTGTGCCTTACCCAAGGCATAAGCAATGGTTGCGTAGGGATTGCTTGCCGAGCCTTTCCCCTGGGCGTCATTACCCTGGGGTGAAACATATAAAAGCCGTGCGTGGGATGGAAAAGGTTTCAGCACCTTTACGGTATCCGCCGACAGTGGCGCGGGATAAGCTGATGTTGCAGAATTTACCTGTGCTGTGGCACAGGAAGCAGAAACTAACATTGCTGCAAAAAATAGAAAAATTTTATACATGATTAGCTTATATCTTGCAAAAGGAAAATTTTCAATTTTACGTCTACGGCGCTAAAGAGCGTGCAGAAAATAACGGCGAGACAACCCTATAACATTATTATAAATAATTTTAGTATTGGTCTAATAAACTGGGGTAGTAGAGAAAAATAAAGGTAAAATAAAGGTGTCTACAGCATTAGCATCTTTGCTGAAAAGACAACAAGGGAAATATAACCACTGCGGACTGTCATTTAAGCAAAGAAGAAAAACGAGTACTAGCGCCTCAAAAAGCCAAGCAAAGGCATCGTGGAAAAGCATAGACGCTACTTAAGTGTCTGCTGCAAAGTTTGGATGATACCATTTCACGATCGCACCTGATACAAATGATTGGTTTCTAATTCTTTCCCCCTAGTCCCTCCGCCCTGCTAAGAGCCCCCCCATTTGTATCAACCTTAAAGTGAAACGGTATGACTCCATACATTTGTACGGGATCAAGAACTCGCAGTAAGCTACTTTGAGTTACAATCCCTAATTTTGTTCCGCGATCCCAAGACACCACCAATCTTCGCGTCTGTCGCCGTTGCATTTCCACAAGAGCAGTCCATAAGGAATCCTCAGGATTGAGCGCAAAGATCTGTGTATTCATCACAGTTTGCGCTAGAACTTCAGATAGATTCACTTGCATTGCCTGAAACTGTAGAATGTCCTCCTCAGTGACAATTCCGATGGGAATGTGAACAAATTGTCCCAAATCTAACGGTGGTTGATCCTCGGTTATGACGACGCAGCTAATCCGAAACTCTGCCATCACCTGAGCTAAAGTCAATACCGAAGCAGTCATGGGAGCACGAATGACTTGGGTTGTCATCACATCTGCTACACGCATGAACTTTAGGAGATGAACAGGGCGTAAAATCCTACGAATACTCTCGTGGGAAATAACACCAATAAGTTCGCCCTTTTGTCCTATTATGGGCAGATGGCGAATGCGATACCGCCGAAATAAAAATAAAGCTGCAAAAACATCCGCAAAAGCAGCTTGCTCCAGTGTAATCACTGGTTGCGTCATCACTTGCGCTATTGTCACCTTTCTAAAGTCAACTTCGTCTGCGGTTAGCCGTACAATATCCCGTTCTGTAAAAATACCCAATATTTTTGTTTGTTGTATAATAAGTACACAGCTAGAGTTTGTCGGATGTACGGTTAATCCATTTAACGGTGAATTAAGACCAGATAACGAGCAACTGTGAATTCGCTTTTGGTTCATTAAAGTAATGACATCTACCAGCAATGTTTCTGGTGTGACAGTCAGTGGTTTATAGTCTATCGCCGCCTCTATTACTGGTTCACTTAGCCGCAGATCATCAAGTTGCATGGCTCATTTGTCTGGAGAACACTGTTCCATAATGTACCCATAAGACTGGACAGAGTTCCTGACCTGTTTGATCTGTTGTAAGTTTTGTCACTATTCGTTACATTAGCTTATGACTGAAAATCTAGGAGTTATTAAAGCAAACAGGTATCTATTTTGATAAATGTCAGGTGGTATGATTCCTGGTGCATACGTCAATTCAAAAACTGGAAAAATGCGATATAATAAGCGCCACTGAAACAATATGAGTATAAACTAAACTCGCAAGTAGCCTCCAAAGGCCCTATCAGTGTGCATCGAAACTTACCCTGGAGTGCGCTGTAGACGTGTCTTTAAGCCAAATATCCTCGCTATTTATGTCTAATAACACCTGGAGTCGTCACCACATTCTTTCCCTTGCTGACTTCACCACTGATGAGTACGATACTGTTTTGCAAACGGCTGCTAGTTTTCAAGAGGTTCTATCTCGGCGGACGAAGAAAGTCCCAACTTTGCAGGGACAGGTTGTGGCTAATTTATTTTTTGAGTCATCCACTCGCACTCGCAGCAGTTTTGAACTTGCTGCTAAGCGGCTATCGGCAGATACACTGAATTTTGCCTCAGGAACTTCTTCAATGACAAAAGGAGAAACTATTCTTGACACGGCAAAAACTTATTTGGCAATGGGAACTGATATTATGGTGATTCGCCATCGAGAGGCGGGAGTTCCTCATGCGATCGCCCAGGAAATGGATCGACTCGGTGTACGAGTCAGCGTCCTCAATGCTGGTGATGGTCAACACGAACATCCTTCCCAAGGTCTGTTAGACTTATTTACTATTTGTAGTCTCCTTGATCCAGATCTACCCCGAGTCGAGCTTTTGAAAGAAAAAAAGATTGCTATTGTTGGGGATATTCTCCATTCACGGGTAGCACGCTCAAATATTTGGAGTCTGACAGCGAGTGGTGCTGACGTGCATCTAGCAGCACCACCCACTCTCTTACCAAAATTATTTGCAGATTATTGTTGTGAAAATACACCAGGTAAAGTATTTCTCCACTGGGAGTTAGAACCAGCTTTGCAAGATGCAGATTTTGTGATGACTTTGCGCTTGCAAAAAGAACGAATGACTGCTCATTTACTGCCTTCCTTGCGAGAATATCACCAGATGTTTGGTATGACACACTCAAGGCTGCAACTGTGCCACCCTAATGTCAAGCTTTTGCACCCTGGTCCAGTGAACCGTGGTGTCGAAATTAGCTCAGAGTTAATGGATGATCCAGAATTTAGCCTTATCCAAGCTCAAGTCAGTAGTGGTGTTGCGGTTCGTATGGCGCTGCTGTATTTGATCGGGAGTGGTAAGGCATAGGAGTAACAGATAAGGAGACTATTGCTAACTCATGACTCACGGGTCATGACTAAATATTAATATTGACATCTTATTTGTTTGGATTATTCTAGATCCCAAAGGGATTGATCTAGTTTTTCTACCCCCACCAGAGCCAAAGGGAGCTTTTTATATTACTTCGGCGATATACCCCACTCTCTAAGCTGAATCGTAGGGTGGGGTAGTTTACTAGACCTCTTGCAAAAGTCCAAAAGTTGGGGATGTCATTCTGTAGACGCTTTGCGGTGAGGGGGTCGCAGTCTTGGCGGTGAGCGTCGATTGCGAACCCCCGTTAGCGCAGCGAGACCGAAGGTCTTCCCCGAAGGGCTTCCCGCAGGGTACGAAACGTAGTGCAGTGAAGAATCTCGCGAGATGTTTCGCTCCGATCAACATGACATTTTAAGTATTTATGCAAGAGGTCTACTCTCCAAGGCAATCACTCCCACAGTGCTAGCAAGCATAGTGACTCTGGTTGGAATAGCTCTAGAACAAAGCTAGCACTGTACGAAAACTCTCCTAACTCAAACCAGAAAGCCAGTTTAGTGTTGACACTGAAGTTTGCATAGGAACGACTAACGGTAGTGTCAGCACGGTTAGCAAGATCGCGCATGACTTGCAATTGATTTGCTTGAGACATCTGCTTAATTTGGTTTAGCAAACCTTCCGCAAACTGCAAACGTGCTGCTCCCACAGCTGACAGACTCTAGCTCAACTGGGCGCTCTCTTCAGAACTGTTGCAAAAACCGACGGCTGATTTATGAGAGAGTGTTACATTGCTTTACAAAAATGGCATGATGAAAGCTGTGTCCATTTCCAAGGAATGATCACAAGTAGGAATAACTGTATCTGCAAAGAAGGTGGGAAGGGTTGGATCTTCTAAAGTATTGGTTCATTGTCCCCTTGTTTGTCCCTTGATTTTTCTACTCCCTAATTCCCACCCATGACTGACGACGGAGTGACATATGGTAAACAAACTGAAGGTATCAACGCAACTACACAAACAGATGAAAAATAATCTTAAAGAACTTCTTCGTGTCATTCTTGCTATATCTATGATTGTAGTTGGGGTAACGCACTTTACCTCTGGGGATCAATATGTCAGAATTGTGCCGCCGCAACTACCCTATCCTCTGGGACTTGTTTATCTGAGTGGCTTTTATGAAATATTGGGTGGTATCGGGTTATTAGTTCCGCCTGTCAGTCAAGCGACTGCTTGGGGGCTAATTGCTCTTTTTATTGCTGTTTATCCGGCAAATATCAACATGGCGGTTAATCACATTCCCATTGACAATATACCTAATTCACCTTGGTTGCAAGCGATAAGACTTCCTTTTCAGGCTGTTTTCATTGCATGGGCTTGGTGGTATACACAACCTTCAGATTTTGACAAACAAGCTTCTATCATTCCTAAGTCACTCATTCCTGAGAAACTGCTGAGATTGGAATAAGCTTGTTTTGCATAGCCCTTTGTTACAGCGGTTTTCTGTAAGGTGGGCATTGCTCACTAATATCTCAAATGTCTATCACGTAGGCTTTTGTGAGCAATGCCCACCCTACGATTTGTGGTCTATTCATATGAAAACCGCTGTAAGCCCAGAGGGAACAGAGTTAAAATAATCAGGGTGCAAGCGGATTGGATATGACGACATCAAAGACGGTGCAACAACTGCGGGCTGAATGGGTAACGCCGGAAAATTTTCGTCGATACGGACAAGCGATTTTTCCGGGTGTTGATGGCAAATTATTGGATGTAGAAGATGCTCAATTAGTACTTGACAGAGGTACTCCCCACTTTTATATTATGAGGCTGCACCGCAGAGGGCGCAGATTTCACACCATCACTCGCCATGCGCAATGTACGCAGTGTTTGGGTTCATTGGAAGGAAAAGACTGGTTGATTGCGGTTTGTCCTCCAAACAATAATATTGATAAACCATCTCTAGAAGAGATCGCAGCTTTCCGGATTCCAGGAAATTGCTTCATCAAGTTAGAGGTAGGAACTTGGCACGCTGGACCTTATTTTGAGCATGAGGTTGTGGATTTTTACAATTTGGAATTGAGTGATACGAATGTGGTAGACCATTTCACTCACAATTTTCTTAACAGTCATAATTTAGAGTTTGAGTTTGATATTTTGTGAGTGATAAGAATCCAGATGAAATTTGTATTCACAACCCCCGACTTCTGGTGAGAAGTCGGGGTTCTTGTTTCTTTAGAAATCGTTGAAGCGCGAAGGCAAAATTGCTCCTGTGGTATTCTTCTGGAGTTGAGTCTGTTGCGATCGCCCTTGGCGCGCCCTATGCCCCAACCAAACGGAGTTTGGTTGCCCCAAATCAGAGATTTGGGGAGAGGGGTTTTGGAAAAACCCCTCTGGGCAAAGAAGGGCGATCGCTTTGAAGGGGTTTTGTCGGACTTGCACCGCTGATTTTATTTATCACTGGCTTTGTGACAATGTAGTTTTAATTTCCACGACGATGCCCGTTCTCACGGATATGATTAGATACACTTGGCTGGACAGTAGAATTCATCCCTTTATTATGCAACGCCATTATTTTCATATAAAAAAAGCATCCTGCCTGGGGGTCAAACTAGGTTGGAACACAGCAATACTCCAAACAAATGACGACTTTTGCGCTGGTTGCGAAACAATAGAAAGATTTTCCTAAAGATTTTCTATTGTGAGTAATTCTGTTTACTGTCAACTTATATAAATAGTAATCATTAATATCAGTAAAATACTCAAAACCTATTGAAATATTGGGAACAGAATAAGCGCGTAGATGATGAAAATCCACAAAAGTATTAAAGCAGTCATTATTGGTTGTATTGTTGCTGTCTTGGTCGTTTTCGGAACTCCGGCATTCTCTCATAATCTTGAGCATCGTGACCATAAGCTAGTATCAAATCAGGTTCAAGGCGATAGTTCAGATACCAAGCTGACTGTAGCTTATCATAACAGTGCTATTGATGAAATCAACAGTGATCATTCTGATCTTGCTCCTCCAAACGGAAAACTTCTTATTAGCAGAAACAAAGCTTATGGAATAAGAAAGAATGTTGTTGACCTTACCCAAGAAGAAAAACAAGCATTCGTTGATGCTGTGCGGACATTAAAAAATACAGTTCCAGAAGGTAGCAGTATCAGTATCTACGACCAGTTTGTTGCAGTCCACGTAGAAGCAATGGGTCTAATGTCAAGCGAAGCACAGGGTCCAGCTGCTGGCCATGATGGTGCTCATGAAAGTTCTCTATTACTACCGTGGCATCGTGAGTTTATACACCGATTTGAAAAAGCTTTGCAATCAGTCAACCCCAATGTCACACTTCCCTATTGGGATTGGACAGATCCTAAGGCGTTGGAAGTTATCTTTCAAGATGAGTTTTTGGGAGCAAATGGTCAAGGAGTCACCTTCAGCATTCCGGATTTAGGTGATGTCCAAGGCGGACCTGTTGCATCCGGTCCTTTTTCAGCAGCCAATGGATGGATTTTGAATCCAAACTTACATATCAAGCCATCTGGAGAAACACTAGGTGAGGTTCTGTTACGCTTTTTGCAAGCGCCGCCTGTAAATACTTACCCTATTCCCAAAGAAGACTTGGACCAAATTCTTGCTGTTGACGACTATGACAGACTCCGCCAAGGTCTAGAAGGATTTTACAAATTGGATAGCCAGGGACAACTCACAATTCGTGGAGTCTTTATGCATAACTATATGCATGGCTTAGTCGGTGGAGGTAGTTTTGACTTTACCACGGGTCAGCTTAATCCTTTAGGCACAATGGCTAGTATTATCAGTTCTCCCTACGATCCAGTATTTTGGCTGATTCATTCCAATCTGGATCGCCTTTGGGCCGAATGGCAGGCAAATGGACACGCAGGTCCCAATTATTATCCTGCCAGTGGTGGACATTATGGAGAAAATCTCAACGACAGATTGTGGCCTTGGGATGGAGGTGAGTCAACACCAGCAAATCTAGGTCCAGGGGATGTGCTATCCTTACTTCCTCATTTGTCCGCAAATGACATTGTTACACCTGCAGACACTCTGAATTTTAGAAAGTATGGGTATACGTACGACACCCTTAAAAGGGGCAATCATATCAAATCATAAAATCTTATCTTCATCGTAACGACGAGGAGTATAAACCCAGACGCTACCATCGCACCGCGCGATCATCTGGGTTTTGCTTGACCCCACAAGAATGACTGTGCGCATATCAGCGAGTTCTGGTACTAAGTTTTCCAAAGTCCAAACCTGAACAGATTCTCCGTCCCTACCAACATTGCGGGCAAGCACGACTGGAGTATCAGGATGTCTGTAACGCAGCAGTATATTTTTTGCCTCTGCCAGTTGCCAAGTGCGCTGCTTTGATACTGGATTGTAGAAAGCTATCACGAAATCTGCTTGTGCAGCGGCAGTGATTCGCTGTTCGATAATTGACCACGGCTTTAAGATATCAGACAACGAGATGGCGCAGAAGTCATGACCTAGGGGCGCACCAATCTTAGCTGCTGCTGCTTGCATCGCGGAAATACCTGGTGCTACCTGAATTTCGATACCTTGCCATTCCGGCTTTGCCTCCTTCTCAAGCACTTCAAACACTGCTGCAGCCATAGCATAAATACCGGGGTCACCAGAAGAGACTACTGCCACAAAACGTCCTTCTGCCGCTAAATCCAGCGCTACTCGTGCCCGTGCAATTTCTTCCCGGTTGTCAGACTCATGCCACCTTTTATCTTTGCCCAAAGAACCGACTAAATTAAGGTAAGTAGAATAACCAACTAAATCAGTGGCATTACGTAAAAATTCCTGGACTTGTGGGGACATCCAATTGCTTCCTCCAGGACCTGTGCCAATGACTGCCAATCGACCGCGTGGTCTACCTGTGATGTTGATATTGATGGGTGAGGGTGAGAGGGCTATCGCACAACTAAAGTCAGATGTTTGGCGTTGGATCACCAACTGCCCAGAGGAAGCGACTAAAGCTAGAGCGATCGCCCTTTGGGCGGCTCCCTGCTGGAGCATCGCCCTATCTACGGTATTATTTTGTGACATCACACCGGCAATTTCATCGCTCGTAAAGAAGCGAACAGGCACATTGAGCGCATCAGCAATTTTTTGTAAAGCTGGATTGGCAGCATCAAGAGTGCTGGCGAACACTCCTGCAACAGATGCCGAAGCTAACTCAGCATCAGCTAGCATTTGCTGCACAAGGGCAATTTCCTCAGAACTTCCTCTTTCTCCTTTTGGTAAGCAGGGATTAAGGAAGGTTATCCCAATCGCTACTGTTGCAGGATGATAGACGAGGCGGGTTGGTGTAGAAACAACGTGCTTTTCAGTAATTTGTATAACTCTTGTTGCATCCTCAGCAATAGGTAAGGCACTATTGTTCAACCAAGGTGCACTGCCCTCCAACCTCACCGAGTTTCCTGCTAGTAAGTCAGACATGAAGGATTTGGCGTCATCTGGGTTAGCCAAAGAGTAGCCTACAGGAGGATCTTCTAGCGCGATACCAAAACGAATATCACCCGTGGTTGTGATAGCGGGTTTGACATTCAGTACAACAGCAATTTGGCGTGCCAGCGAATTGACACCATTGAGTCCACCCAAAAGTGGCACTACTGCACTACCATCTTCAGCAACTGCAAGAACTGGAGGTTCCTGTCGCTTATTGGCAAGTAATGGCGCAAGGGTTCTGATCAGAATACCTGTCGCACAAATGCCAATGATGGGTGCTCCATGAGCAAATAATTCTCGCAGTGTCGTTCCAAATTCAGTAAAACTGACATCCACATCATAAGTGCGACCAGCCAACCCGTACAACTGTGCTCCTGGCAAGACGCTGATAATTTTTTTTGCCACGGGGATACTGTTGCTACCCAGCGCAATAACAGCAGGCGGGATTTTTGTCATGCTGACCTCGCGCGAGTGTAGAAACCGTGTGTCTTTAGACCAGGGAGGAAACACGACATGGATATGTTCTACTTGCAAGTGAACGTCTTTTATATTACAGTAACAGCACTGTCTATTCCATTTTTTAAGCAAATATTCTCTAGTTTCGTAACCCGCTATTATGTCGTTTACAACGTATACAACGATGACTCAGCAATCTTTTTACGTTGTTTGCATTTTCTACAACGTTATTCATTCTAACTTGAAAAGAAGAGAACATAAAAAATTATATTTTCATCATTTGTGGTGAAACTTGTTTCATTGGGACTGACTAACTGCTATCTCTGTCATCTAAATTTGAAGCATTATCAAAACTCTCAATTAACGCAGCAATTGTTTCAGGTTCATCAAATATTATTCCAGTTTCTCGTTCATCACTTGCATCTCCAGATGTAAGAAAATTGTGACTACCTATCATAGCAAAAGAAGAGTCACATACCAAATATTTCTCATGCGTTCCTAATAATTTTAACTGGAATTGATTCGGATATTCATTTTCTAACTTTTCAAGTTCAGGCAAAACTCCATATTTCCAATCTTGTCCTTGCTGATTCATCTTTGATATAAGATTTTTTCGATTTAGCGGTATTAATTTATTTGAGCCTATATCATTAAGATTGCCCCAGCCAATATTAATATGACATCCTCGCTTCAGGAGGTATCTGAATTTTTGTAATACTTCCTTATTAATAGCAGATTGAGTCAACCAAGGGTTAACTAGAACTAGTCGCTTTTTTGTTTGATCTAATGCTTCCATGAAGATTTTACGACTCTCACTACGCCCAATTATAATTTCTAGTTTCTGGGGAGTAGGAATGTGTTTAAAAGCTGATTTAATTAATTTGATATCTTTTAAATCTATCCCTATAGGTTCATAACGTTCATAAAAGAAACTTTTGTAGAAGTGGCATGGTGGACATCCATGAATAGAAAATTCTGCGTTCTCAAAACAAGCTCCTGAGATATTACTTTCACTAAGGTCAGCATCAGCGAGAATCGCATTGCTCAAATCACATCCACTAAAGTTTGCTCCTACAAAATTTGTGCCGCTAAAGTCTGAGCTTTTCAGGTTTGCCTTATAAAGATTAGCTCTGATGAAGCAGGCTCTAGAGTAGTAATCTCTAGAATGATCTACTTCAACAACAATTCCAACAATCAAGTCAGAAAGATTAGCTTGACTAAGATTGGCTCCAGTAAAGTTTGAGTTTATTAAACTAGCTTTTCTAAAATCACACCTATCAAGGTTAGCTCCAGCAAAATCTGCCTCGTCAAGACAGGCTCCTCTAAAATTTGTAAAACCTAGCTCGGCTTCTCTAAGATTAGCTAAACTGAGATTAGCTTCACTGAAGTCACTGTTAACAAAATAACCTCTCTTTAAGTCAGCCTCCTTAAGGCTTGCCCCACTAAAGTTGATTGAGCTAGTAACTAAGTCAAATAACTCGTCATCCCAGTAAGGATTATCAGGACTTTTCCAGTGCTTACAAGCATCCTCTAAATTTGCTCTATTTAAGTTAGCTTGACTAAAATTTGCTCCGCCCATGAAAGGGGTTTTCAGACTAGCACCAGTAAGGTTAGCTTGGCTGAAGTTAGCTTCAAGAAGCCAAGCAAGGTCAAAATTTGTATGGGCGAGATTCGCATTGGCAAAATTAGCTTTAATTAATTTACTATATTTGAGGTTAGCTCCTTCAAAATTAGCTCCTGAAAAATCAGAACCTTCAAAATTAGCTCCTGAAAGATCAGAACCTTCAAAATTAGCTCCTTTAAGATTAGCTCCTTTAAGATTAGCTCCCCAAATATTTATTCCTCTGAGATTAGCTCCCTGAAAGTTAGCATTTTGTAGCTTAACCCGAAAAAAGGTTCTTTGTCCTTTACAATAATTTAGCAGAAATTCTTGAGCATCCATGTTGAAGATCAATAATATAAAAAAGTTTTTTTAAGCAATTCACAACTGAAGCTGTTCTAAAGGGTACTTCGTTAACATCTCTGAAAATGGTATCCATTGTTCCTCTCCTAAGTAGGTGGGCGGGAAAATTTATCAGTTTGTCATTGCGAGTGGAACGCAGTGGAACGAAGCAATCGCAATGGTTTTGACCACTTTATATTTTGTTACATAGTTAGGTTTATTTGTGCCTACCTACTTAGAAGTCGCGAATCTGAACACGCGCGATTTTCATCTGTTTGATAACTTTAACCAAAAAAATCAAATCGTCCCCGCCACATGGCGGGGACGACTTAACTATCTAACGCTGATATCGCTGATATATTAGATGATCATTACAAAGCGTTACCGCGAGGAAGAACTTCCTCAGGGAATACAAATTTTTCGTGAGGTTGATCAGCAGGAGCCATCCAAGCGCGGATACCCTCGTTGAGCAAAATGTTCTTGGTATAGAAAGTTTCAAACTCTGGGTCTTCTGCGGCGCGCAATTCTT